>ERZ795051.1547-NODE-1547-length-28651-cov-15.221604_pt1 | contig 28651 bp, 23 predicted proteins | sample MGYA00375135_ERZ795051 | MGnify/ENA primary metagenome ERZ795051 (study PRJEB30180, sample SAMN05720222) | activated sludge metagenome | isolation source: Anaerobic digester | place: Japan | collected 2015-05-26 ... | reverse complement strand
ATCCCGCAGAGCACCGAGCCAAAAAAATCGCATCCACAACATTTGACAATAGCTCACGCTCTCTATCGATGTACCCTTATTGAGCATCCCGTCTACGGTCCCACATTAGAGATACAGTTTGTTGATGAGTGTGCGATCGTAACACAACTCGGATTTCGTCCGTCATCGAGAGAGGGTGAGGTAAATGGCAATTTCCAAGTACTAAGCACACTCGGTCTGCGAGAGAAGCGCGAGACAGGCGTTTTCCCATTCCGGCATCCTCTTGAAAAGGGGCCTCCATTAAGCCAGCCCGAGTTGACACGTCATGCGACAGACGAACCCTACTACCTGCGTGTGCCAGAGGTCTTGTTCGACGGCATAGTCTTAGGAGAAGGGGATATTGTTCTGATCGGCAAAGATGGTGAAGTCGTGGACTCAATGCCGCTGACTAAGGTTGATGGGTTGTAATCGCCACCAGTGCATGTTGCATTCCGCTCGATAGAGGGAGGCCACATTGGGCCGTTCATACACTGTCTGTTATGGCGATATGTCGGCGGTCATGGCTGGGGGGTTGGAGACAATGATGCTGTTGTCGACCAAGCGGCATGCGTCGATTGGCGGCCATTCGGTTTCGCATGACAATCTGGGCAATCGAACGAGTGTCACCAAGCGCGATACGGCCGCCGATGCTTATGCGCTCGACAGCGCGACGAACCGTTACGACGCATCCACGGGCGGGCCGTATTGTCACGGGGCGCTTCAAAACCGGCCAGGGATGGGCGCTTCAAAACCAGCCAGTAATTGTTGTCTGTTTACACTGTTTCCCTTCGTGTAGCAAGGCCTTTTTGGCTCTTTGCCGCACTTCAATTGACTCATCCGGTCGCGGGCACAAGGGTTTGTTGCGGGATTTTTGCCGCGGGCGGGTCTGCGTAATGGACGCCGCAGGCTTTCCGTGGTAAGCTGCGGGGCGCTTCGGACAGGATAGGGCTCCGCAGGAGTGCGACCCGAGCGGTCCGGAGCAGGACGTACAGCACGGGGTTGTCTCGGTCTTCCGGGTGACCCCGCTGTTCTTGCGTTTGTGCTGGGGTCCTCCAAAGCGATAAACTCCGGGGGTTTGGGGCAGAGCCCCCGAGCTTGCCGGCGGGACCGGGCGATACGTCAACTGTTCGTGCCGGATGTGCCATCCTTTGCCTTCTCCTTTTTGCGGTCGTCGTTGGCAGCCCTGTCTTTGAGCCGATAACTCCGGCCGGTGATGGTGATGATCTGGGCGTGATGCAGGAACCGGTCCAGGATCGCCGTCGCCGACGGCACATCCCCCAGGAGCTTACCCCAATCCTCCAACGGCCGGTTCGAGGTCATGATCGTGGCCTTCGTCTCGTACCGCCGCATGATGATCTCAAAGAGGTACTCCCCCGACCGTTTGGGCAGCTGCTTGGTGCCCATGTCGTCGATGATGAGCAGATCGCACTTGAGGTAGCCGGCGATAACATTGTCCTGGCCGGCGAAGACCTGATCCTCCAGGAAGTCTCGCACCACGTCGAAGATCGACCGGTACCGCACGGTGAAGCCACATTTGATGGCTTCGCAGCCGATGGCCTGAACCAGATGACTTTTCCCGGTGCCCGGCGGTCCTAAAAAGAGGCAGTCCCGGGTCTCACGGATAAACCGGCACGCGGCCAGGTCATAGATCTGCTTCCTCTTGATGGATGGATTGAACGTCCAGTCGAAATCCTCCAATGTCTTCACGTCCCGAAACACCGCGGCCTTGACCCGCCGGTTGATCTGCCGTTCCTTTCGGATGAGCAGCTCATCCTGTAGCACAAGCTCCAGGAATTCGCCGTGGGTCAATCCGTTGCCGGCCGCCTCCTGAAGGCGTACATCCAGCGACTGTGACATCCCCGACAAGCGCAAGGCCCTCAAAGCACTTTGCAATGCATCATTCATGCTACGTCACTCCTTCTATAATCCTGTGTCTTCCATGGGGCGTCTACCACAGAGACGCCCTGACAATCGCTTCGTAGGCGGACATACTCCGGATAATGGGATGCTCGTCGATGAACTCCAGCACCTCCTGCTTCGGACCGTCGCGTTTGATCAGTGCCCGGATGGTCCTGAGGCGGAACGCCTGATGGCTTAGAGCGATCTCACAGGCCCTGTTGATGCGGTTCTCATCGTATCGCTTGGCCAGGCTCAGCAGCCCCACCAGGACCCGAACCCCCTCCACGCCCCGCATCTGAAGCATGGCCTGGCCCCACTGGCCCGCGTGATCGCCGATCAGGGAAGCCCGTTTTAGCAGCCACACCGTCCCTTTTTCGACCTTGGTCCGTTTCTGTGAGTGGATGAACTCCGGCCGGGTATGGAACCTGCCCGGCTCGCCTTGGGCATGCACCGCGATCTGCTCCATACGCCCGTTGAAGATACGCACCAGGTGACCATCCCACCTCGCCCAGACTTCGCGGCCCGTATATTCCGGGTCTACGGCGTAGTAGGCCTTCTGAACCTCGATATAGCCGTCGCGGTGGACCCGCCGTTTGGCCTCCTGGAAACACGGGAAACGCCCGGCCGGCAATCGTATCAACTGCGATTGTTCTTCCTCGCGGAACAGCTTGCCCACCTCTTTGCGGGTGGTGCCGTGAATCCGCGTGTCGGCGATACGGGCCTCCCAGTCCAGCAGATACTGGTTCTGTTCCTGGAGGCTGTTGAAGGTACGGCCCTTCAGGCCATTGTCTTTGACATAGCCGATGCCGCGTTCGATCTTACCCTTGTGGCGAGGCGTGTACGGCTTCGTCGGCAGGATGACCGTGCCGTAGTGTTCACAGAAGGATTGAATCTGCGGATGAACCTCCGGGTCGTACCAGTCGGCATGCTTGACCGCGGCCCTCAGGTTATCGATGATCACGGTCCGGGTGGCGCCGCCAAAATGCCAGAAGGCATTCTCCAGACAGCGAATAAAACCGTCGCTGTCTTCACGGTACACCGCCTCGCTGTAGCCTCTGCGAGAAAAGCTCAGGACGATCCGGAGAACATGGGTGCGACGGCGCCTGCCTTCCGGCGTCATAATGGGCGCGCCGACGCCAAAGTCCACCTGCGCCTCCTCGCCAGGCATGCATTCCATCCGCCGAAACGGAATCGGACTGGTCTGCCCCAGGCGCCGCACAAATCTGCGGACACTATAGTAGCTGCCCGCGAAGCCATGCTCGTCCCGCAGGTCCTGGTAGATCCGCTGGCGGGAGAACCCCTTCTCCAGCTTCTCTTGAATGATCTGTGCGAATGGCTCGCACTGGCTGCGCCCGGCCGGGATCTCAACCCGCTCGGCCGCCTCCGACCCGGTGGGCGCTTTGGCTGGTTTTGAGCCGCCCGACCTGATGGGCGCTTCGCTGGCCGGTTTTGGCCCCGCCCGCCGAACGTGAATATACCGGCCGACCGTCTCCCGGTTGATCCCAAGCGTCCGGGCAATACGCCGCTGAGACCAACCACCCTGTTTTAACGTCAAAATCGTATGTACCACAGCCATCTTGAGCTGGTTGGCCATAATGATCCTCCATGAAATCCAACATTATGGATTTCAGAAGGACGCTACGACAAGCCATCCTTTCCTCAAAGTGGCTGGTTTTCAAAGCGCCCATTGTGGCTGGTTTTGAGCGCCCCTTGACACTCTAATCGCTGTTGGTACATAACTGGGGGTCAGACCACTTGCGCTGCATACTCCCTGTGTCCAATACCTGCTGCACCCGATCACCGACCGGTTCTCTCAGGGGCCGCAGTTTGACCGGGAAATTCCTGAGCCAGGTGAGGAAATGAAAGGTGGCCGTTCACATTATGAGGCACTGGATGTTTCCGAGCGTCGGGCACGGCGTCAGGGCGACAGCAAACAAGATGCACTTGGCCGAAAGCGTACTATCCGGAGTATTTATCGCTTTCGTAACCAAACTGGTACCTTTGCGCAAAAAAAATGAACCGTGCTATATCGACACGGTTCAACTTCTGAAAGTGTTTGTTGGTCAGATAACTGGCTCGCTACAATGTTGTCAGCATTATAGCCTCTCTAATGGCTAAGAGACAGCATTGGTGTCCTCCACGAATCGCAACAGCATGAGTATTTTATTCTCGACCCAGGTCTTTCTGTAGAGGTTTCGCACGTGGACTTTCACGGTTCCGATGCTGATTTTTAATCGGTCGGCAATCTCCTCGTTACTCCAGCCGCGACATATCAGCTTGGCCACCTCCAGTTCGCGCGGCGTGATCCTGTAGCGCCGCTGCAGATACTCCCAGCGCGACTTGTCAAGCAGGACGATCCGCGGCCGCCCCAAGGCCGCCACGACTTCTGTGTGGTCGAATTGCCGTATGTCTTCGGGCACTGACGATCCCTAATTGACAAGCCTGGCCAGCAGTGACTCGGCGCCGGCGAGATCCTCCTGATCAAGGCCGCCATGCTCAATTGCCTTACGAACCTGAGTGATGGCATCCTGTTTTCGCCCCGTCTTCTCGAGCGCCTGGGCCAGATGATAATGGGACCCGGCCAGTGCGGGGGCGTTCTGCGGATACAGCTTGATGCACCTGGTAAACTCGGCCGCGGCTTTTTCGTATTCGCCGGTTCGCAGGTAGATCATGCCGCTGGTATCAACCAGGTCGACATATTCAGGATTCAATTTCAGCCCTCGGTCCACAAGCTGGCGAGCACGGTCATAGTTTTTCTGCTCTTCACAGAGGATCCACGCCAGGTTGTTGAGTACGACGAGTTGATCCGGATCAATGGCCAGGATCTGATCATAGAACTGGGCAGCTTCTTCGGTTTGGCCCTGCATATGGAGCAACATTGCCAGCGCGTTGAGCGCCTCGAGTGACTTGGCATGAACAGCAAGCACTTTCCTAAGGATATCCTCGGCTGTCTGGGCCGCTTCGTCTTCGTCACTTAAAGTGAGATTCTGTACCACAGCCCCGATTACTCCCGGCACAGCGGCGTGGCGGGTACACCAGTCAACCGTGACGGTCGCCAATTCCGCCCACGCCTTGCGTCTGCCCAGTGCCTGAGTATGGGCAATAACAACGGACGGATCATCCGGATGCGCCGCGTAGAGTGCATCGAACCTGCTCTTGGCCTCTGCCGTACGACCGCCCGCGTCCAGCGCGACGGCCAACGCAATATCAAGCGGCCGGCTGTCTGTCTCGGTTGGCGTGGCGGCACGCCGCTGCTCCAGAAGTTCAATCGCTTCCTCATGCTGGCCGGCCCTGACATACGTCATGGCAAGGTCTATGGCAATCTGCACATCGGTGGGATGCTGCTGGGCCAGTTGTCTCAACGTTCCGATAGCAAGTTCAGGCGAACGTTGGGCTTCGGCACGCGCTTTGATCATCATAAGCGCACGGTTATGGGGCAGGTGTGCCAGGCCCTCGGTTGCCGCGTCAAATGCTCCCGCCAGATCGCTGCGGTTGAGGTACATCGTCGCCAGAAGGGTCCAGGCCCGCTCGCTGGCAGGATTATCACGAACAACGTTACGCAGAATCTCTTCCGCCGCGTTCAACGCCGGCGCAGTGCCTTGCTGCATTGAAAGGGTTGCTTTGGCAATGAGCAGATCGGGATCCTCAGGACGCTTTTTGAGCGCTTCTTCCATCATCTGACGCCCCCGCTGAGCCTGCATTCTATCAGGGGCGCTGAGCAGCAGAAAAGCCAACTGCTTTTGTATCGCAAAGTCCTCCGGAGCCAGGGCCAACGCTTTTTCGGCGGCTGCAATCGCCTCATCCAGTTCGCCGAGTGTGCGGTGCAATTCGGCCTTAAGCTGCATGTTCCGGGCATCAGACGGATCGATTGCGACAGCCTTGTCCATGTCCTGTTTGGCCTTGTCAATCTCGTTGAGCCGCACGTAGGCACGGCTTCGCAGGACATAAGCTGGCGCGGTGCCGAGCCGCTGTATCATCTCGTCACAGATCTCCAGCGCTTCCCGGTGCTTCTCATCCCGTATACACAGCTCCACAAGCCCTGCGGCCGCCGGCAGGTAATCGGGGTCCTGAACCCGCAGTTCGGTAAGCAGTTGGGCCGCCTTCTGATGATCGTTCTGCATCATGCGAATCAAAGCCAATGTGAGTCGGTCGTCTTTGTTATCCGGATCGCCTGTCAGCAGGTTTTCCAGAATCTGGCCGGCCTCATCCAACTGGCCTTGGCGCTCGTGACGGCTCAGCATAAGCCGCGACAGGCGGTCGTCCGCAGAACGGATCAGGTTGTTTCGAACCGCCCGGTCCAGAATTTCGTCGGCCTGCTCGTAGCGCTGTGCCCGGTAAAGCATTGCCACGGCGGGCACAATTACGTCCACATCGTTTGGCGAACGCTCTAAAGCCTGCATGTAAACGGAAATTGCCAGGTGCTGACGACCCGCACGTTCATAGCACGCCGCAAGCAGCCTCCGGCTTGCCTGATCGTCCGGATTGGCGGCGAGATTCTCCTTCAGGAGCGCCACGGCCTGCGGCCACTGCTGATTGAAGGCGCCCTGATCCAGAACAAACCACAACGCCGCCTGCTCATAACGCCACTGCCACCCCTGTTCGCCTTCCACCGTCCTGATGCGATCGACCAGTTCCTGAAGCTCATCCGTCTGGCCTTGTCCTCGCCGGGCGGCAAGAAGCTTGCGCAGGACCGGCACGTCATTGGGCAGATGCTGCGAGACGCGCGACAGGAGTTCGGCCGCCTTATCCGGTTTGTCGGTATGGGCATAAACGTCGGCAAGGAGCAGGTTCAGGGACCGTGCGTCCTCCGGTTTCTCGACTTTGGCAATCGCTTCGGTCAGCACGGCTTCACATCGGGCATAGTCTCCCTCGACCGCCAGCAGGTTCACCATGTACGATACGGCCAAAGCCGACTGCGGGAAATCTCTCACAACGGCCTCAATTGCCGTAATGGCGCCGGCCGTGTTTTTCCGTGCGACCATCACTTCGACTTCGATAAGACGCGGCTGAATCTGGCCGGGAAACTGTTGGACCAGGTGCGCGGCAAGCTGCCCAGCCTCATCCATCCGGCCTCGCTGCAGCGCGGCGTACACCATCATCACCTTTACGCCCATCAGATCCGGCGCACTTGCATCAAGGCGCTTGAGATCATTCTCGACTGCGTCCCAAAGCGGGCTGTTGACGGGCGTCTTATCGGCAACGAGCCGGCGAATCTGCGATTGCAGATAGATCAAATGGCCCTCCATCAGTCCCGGCCTCTGCAGGGTCAACAGCCTGCTATGCTCAACGGCCTCGGCGTACCGCCCCTCGTCGGCCAGAATGCGAGCCAGCAGCTGCCGTGCCCGCCAGGCGTTTTCATCCTTGTTAACAAGGCTGCGCAGCGCTGCGATGGCCGACACCCTGTCCCCCGAACGCGCAAGCATGGATGCGATCCGAATCTGAACCTGTTCCGACTGCATACCGAGGTCCGCAGCCTGCCGGTACCTGGCAAGTGCATCGGCCCAGAGTCCCTTCTGCTCGGCGGCGATGCCCTCCAGGAACGCAACCATGGCAGATTCGCCATCGCCCTGGCGCAACTGCTCAATGCAGGCGGCGGCCTTTTCAAAGTCATTGACAAGCACGTACAACTCAGTCGCCACCGGCAGGAACGTCATCACCTCTGAACCCACCGCGGCCAGCCCTTCGTCGGCTGCCTGCCGCATCTTATCCGCCGATCCGGAGCGCAAGGCGAGATTCGCCCATGTCATCCAGAGCGCCAAATGCGAAGGGTCCTGAGCCTTTGCGGCCAACAGATGAGTCTCCGCTTTTTCAAGCTCGCCGGCCTTGAGAAAACCTTCCGCCAAAGCCAGCCGCATGCGGATTTCGGAAAGGTCCTTTGTCGCCGCCGTATCGAAATCGGCACATGCTTCCTTTAAACGGTCCTTGGCCAGATAGTATCCGCCGCGGAGGATGTATGCATGAGCGGATTGCGGATTGCACCGTATGGCCTCGTTGTACCAGTGCTCAGCACCCTCGGCCACCTCCTCGGGCCTTTGCACAGCCAGTTCCGCCATAAGGCCATACGCCGTGACATCGGACGGATCATCTTTGATGAGCCCGTTGAGTTCGCCGGCCGCCTGGGCGAACTTGCGCTGCCGCATAAGGGCCGTGGCCAGCATACGTCGGATCTCGTTATCCTTGCCGTGCTCGAGCTGTTGAGTAGCAATCAGCTCCGCCTCGCTTGGAATGTTCATCTGCAAGTAAAGTGCGATGAGCTGGACGGCCGCCTCCCGGCGAACCGCAGCATTGTCCGGCGTTTCATCCAGCCGCAATATGCGTCGGTACACGTTGATCGCCTGGTTGATGTTCGGCATCTTGGCGGGTCTGCGCTTCAGTTGGGCCTCAGCGTACTTGTTGAGGATTTCTGCATCGTTACCGGCAACGGCCAGATACTTGCCCAGGCTGTTGGCGGCCAGATCCCACTGCTTCGCCTCGTAGGCGGCCAGACCATCAGTGAGCCCCTTGGCTGAGCGCTGACTGCGATTCCACTGACGCAGGCCAAAGGCGGCCGCCCCTAAGACAACGACCGCAATGATCAGAACGATAATAAGTTTCCAGTTGATGCGCACACGTGCCATAATTTACGTCCCTCTGTCAATAACTCCCTGCTGATCTGTCTATCCCGCACGTCCTGCTGTGCTGCCGGGCTTTTGCTGCTTTTGTCAGAACTGATCCACAAAATCATTGATGAGCTTTTGTGCGGTCTTCCAGAAGATCATGAAATCGGTCTTAAACGAAAGTGTCCTCACATAGGTGCAGTCGTAGTGCACCCACTCCTGAAAATCTCTTCCCTCGCCGCGAGTCCGCTTGAGCTGCCACAGGCCCGTGATGCCCGGCCGCACGGAAAGCCTGGCATAGCGCCACTGGGGGCAGCCGGTGTTCTCGTGCTCGGGCGAAGGTCGCGGCCCGATCACACTCATCTGGCCGCGCAGTACATTAATGAATTGGGGTATTTCGTCGATATTCGTGTCCCGCAGAAATTGTCCCACGGCATTCACCCGAGGATCATTGTCCATCTTAAACTGCGGCCCATCCACCTGATTGACGGCACGCAGCTTTTCCTGCAAGCCCTCGGCGGTCTGTACCATCGTTCGAAACTTCAGGCAGTCAAACTCCTTGCCGCCCAGCCCCTGACGCCTGGCCCTGTAGAAAACAGGCCCGGGCGAACTGAGCTTGATGGCAAGGGCAATCACCGGAAAGAACGGCAGGAACAGCAACAGTATGCCGGCCGAGGCCGCCACGTCGAACAAACGCTTGATATATCTTGGATACGACCACGGCCGCCAGGTCCTGAAATAATCCCTCTCGAAGCCGCTTTCCTCCGGGAAAACACGCATATGCGATGATGGTTCGGCAGCACCGTCCTGGGCCAGTCCATCTTCCTTCAGGCCGCAATCACGTATCACAGCCCGCGCCGGCACCTGTGTTCGAGGGGCAACAATTGCATTCTTCACAATGGCCCCGTCGCCAATCCGCACGCCGTCTGCGAGCACCGCCGGCCCGACAACAACAGCATCGCGGCCAATATGAACTCCCTCGCCTACAATCACCGGGCCAATCAGCCGTGCATTATCGCCCAAGACCTCCGGCTGCGGGATGGCAAAAGATGCCGTGGCACGCGATGCAAAGCGTACTGCTGACAGAATACCCTGCCAACTGCGGATATCGATCGGATGCCCCGCCGCCTTCAAGCTGATCAGCTTCAGTGAATTCGCCGAGCACGCCGAAAGGAACTCGTCAAAGTCGCCCGTGAGTACCTTGTTGGGCCATATCTTCCTGAACGCGGCCGCCCTGATCAAAATGCGATGCGGCCAATCCTCAGGCGTGCGGCAAAGTTCCACACGGTCGCCGTAGCAACGCCGCCAACCGACGATTTCATTGTCCTTCGTCACGCACATGCGTTCATGGTAGCCGCTCAGACTCGGCTCGAACATAACACACGCTGCATCAGCGCGAAGGTCCTCAACATACCGCTCGAGCCATTCGACGCCGGCTTTGAATAGAACTGCACCATCGGAGATCACCAGCCACTTGGCCTCGCTCTTAGACAACAGCTCATCGGCTGTGTCGCCTTTTTCGACCTGAAGATTCATGCCGGTGCGACCATATCGAACGACAGCGCCGCCGCCATGGCCTGATGCCGTCTGCCAATGCTGCGGCACCGCAAAAAAAACGCTACGGCCGTCCTTGCGGCTGTGACTTTCGTACACAATGCTCCAGAGCCGCCTGTCAGACAGCGCAAACGGCAACCACCCGCTGTCCTTACCTTCACATTGCCGAAAAACCATTACTTCCATACGTATCTATTGCCGCACCAGGCAGCGTAACTGCCCACTGAACTGCCCCTCGGCTCATCTATACTGCTGCTCAACTACTCCGCTGGGCGTTCCTGCTCCTGCGGCGAAGTCAGCAGCAGACGCTTGTCTCTGCGGCTTCGGCGCCTGCTCGCTCCAGCCTCCGCGTTACCGCCGTAACCGTAGCCGTACCCATATCGGTGGTAGCTCTGGGCCACGCGGACGTTATTTAGAACCGTACCGATCACCCGCGCACCGATCTGCTCGAGCCGATCTATGGTTTCCCGAAGGTCAGGCCGCGATGTATGTTCGGCAAAACTCGTCACAATCACGCCATCAGCCATCTTGGCCCAAACCAACGGATCGCTGAACGCCAGCACCGGAGGCGTATCAATAATAACGTGGTCATATCCGTCACCGATATTCCGCATGCAGTCCGCAGTCCGGTTCTGGCCCAACAGGTCCAGGGCATCGGACGAATTGCGATGGTCCGCCGCAAGCACATGCAGGCCGCAACTCACCTCGTAAACGGAATCCTCCAACGACTTGCCGAACAGCAGGTCCTGCAGACCCCGCAGCCCCCGCGGCAGGTTGAGCGTCTCACCCACATCGGGCTTTCGCAAGTCACCGTCGATCAAGAGCACCTTTTCGCCTGACTGGGCAAAACTCAGCGCAAGGTTCACCGCAAAAGTCGTCTTACCGTCGCCCATTCCGGGGCTGGTCACAACCAGGACCTTCGACTTCGGACTTCCGTTGAGAAGCCCCAGGTTCGCCCGAATCGTCTGGTAGTCATCCGAAAGCTGCTGGGCAACCATCCGCTTGTCGAGGCTCTTGACGCTCGTCGTCGTGCCGATGATCCGCACCCCAACGCGCTTTACAAGGTCCTGCGTATCACGCAGCCGCTTGTCGGCCCTGGCTAACAGAAACGCAAAGAACCCGCCCAGGCCGAGGCCGCCAAATGCCAATGCCGCCATCAGCTTTATCTTTCTGGTCCGTGCTGGCACACTGCTGGCCATCTCCGCGATTGAAATTCGCGCGGGCCGCTTCTGCTCGACCTCAATCTCGCTGATCCGGTTGCAAATCTGATTGTAAAGCTCCTGTGTCCGTTCCAGTTCGGCCCGCTTCTCGTCGATGTGAAGCTGCTTGCGGCCCATTCCGATGGTCGCAGTGTCATAGCGCTCCAGTTCCTCGCGCAGCTTCTTTTCGTGCTCTTCCATCTGTGCCAACTGAGCCTTGGCCCGGGCAACTTCATACTCGCGACGGCTTGTACTCTGGGCTGCGTATCGCTCATCGAACTCCTTGATCAGATCCGCACGTCGTGCCTCCAGTTCCAGATTGAACTTTTCCAGCAGCATAATCTTGTTCTGCAGTTCAGGGTTCTTCTCGTTGAACATCTGCCGATCGAGAATGATCTGATTTTCGTACTGCCGGATATTCTGCGTCAGGGACTGTACCTTCGGGTCGGCATTGATAAAGGCGTTCTGCCGCTCGATGCGGTCGGCCTCGGACTGCGGGGCTTCCAGGCCCTTCTCCAGCATCTGCATATTCGCCTCCAGCGCGATCCGCTGCACGGTCACCGCAATGAGGTCCTGCTGCAAGCGGGCGACGGTCTGCAGCATCATCTGCGTTCTGGAATCCAGTTCACCCGTGCCGAACTCATCGAGCAGGCGATTTATCTCCTGCTTCTGCAGTGTAATCCTGCCTTCCAGGGTGCGTTTCTGCTCATCGAGCACATTGAGCGTGCTGTCGCTGCTGCTATCCTCCTCAGCCCGAACCACATTCATGTACGCGTTGATGATGGCGTTGATGACCTGTTCGGCTTCTCGCGGGTTACTGGTCGTCATCGATAAGCTGACAAATTCCGTCCGCCGTTCCGGCGCGATCGTAATGCTACCGCTTGTAATCGCCTGCCGTAATGCGCCCACCAGATCCGTCGTTTCCGCAAGGAGCGACAGATTCTTATTCTTCAGTTCATCGGCCACACGGTTAAGAACCGTTGTGCTGCCCATCCGCCCCGCTTCACTGTTCATGAAGTTTTCGTAGTTCGGCATCGGCCGCTCGGAGTCGGAATCGGTGAACAGAATTCGCGATACTATCGGTGATATCCGAATGCGCCCGCGTGTATCGAACTTGTCCTCCATCAGGAACCAGATGGCCGGCAGCCCGATCCCGCAGACGATAATCCACGTACCGATGATAACATACCACCGCCGAAGTATCGGAATGATCAGCTCGCCCATCGATCCGCCCAGCTGCTCGGGCGGCGCGTCAAATTGTACAACTTCCTGCCCCAAGGCACCGTAATCGTATCTTTCCAACTCACCCATAACAAATATCTCCAATCAAGACGGAGTCTGTGTTCCTGACGACCCCGTTACTGTCTCAAACAAAGCGTGTGCGGACCTAATCGACCACCCGCCTGCTGATAATCTGCGGCTTGACAGGCAGGGCGGCTTCCTCGGGCATGACAATACGCTTGAGGAGCCATAGCTCCCCGAGCACCATCCCAAGCGCCAGCGGCATCATCGCCAAGCCGCCGAAATCGTGAAATCTCTCCTCCCACAGCTCCGTATTAAGCTGCGTAAACGCAATCGCGGTAATCACTAATCGCAGCGTGTTGCACATAAATGCAATCGGCACGCTGGATGTAATCACAATTGCCTTCTCCCATGGCCGCCGTTCAACCACCAAGGCCACCAGCGCCGCAATCACCACAAAGGCCGTCAGCATCCGCAGCCCGTTGCACGCTTCGGCAACCGCAACGCTGGCTCCATTCAACTCAATAATGTTGCCCATCCGCGTCACCTCGAAGCCTAACATCTCCAGCCCGAACACGGCCGACGACGTGGCCCACCGCTGAAGCGGCACGGTAATCCACGCCTGCACGCGGTGCGGAAACGGCAACATCAAGAGCAGAAACGCCAGTACCGGCCACACCCGCCAAATTACCTTCCACCCGAACAGGAGCAACACCAACGCCCAGATCGTCATCACCAGGGAGAGATTCTCGGCCGAGCCGTACATCAGCCACAGTCCGAAGAATCGCACCGCCTGCGCCGCCGCAAAGGCCGCCAGACCCCATGCCACTGCAGGCCGGATCGCCACTCCTTCCAACCTGTGCCACCGCACCCAGAGCGCATACACAGCCAGGAACGGCACCAGCAACCCGCTGGAAAACTCATCGCTCCTCATCCAAAGCCCCCACAAACTGACGATCGTGGGGTTCCAGTACGACCACAAGAAACACGCCGCAAGCGCCCCCGCCACGATCCACCACCACGCCTGGGGCGGCACGCGACCCGCGGCGGCAGCAGATAACTTCGCGGCGGCCGTCTGTACAGCCTTTTTCAACACAGTCTCCTCTTGAATGCTCTTTTCACTTGGGCCAACTTTCTTTGCACGGGCAAGGTATGCGCGGCTCTCACGCCACGGAGTACCACGGCGTATTTTGCCCCGGCACCACTGTCCAACAATCTCGACGCCACGCTCTACAATGGCCCCCGCATCCACCAGACAGTCCGTTGCCGCCGCCTCTTCTTCAAGAACGCTGCCCTCCCAAAGAATACTTTCACTGACAACCGCTCCGCGCCCGATCCGGCACCCCGGCCCAATCACCGCCGGGCCAATCACCACCGCATTCTCTTCAATTCGCGCGCCACGCCCGACCCACACGTTTCCGCAAAGCCGGGCAGTCTGATCAATCTTTGTCATTGCGCAACCATTCCCTCGGGCCGCGGCAGTCTCCCCGTTTACTCGACTTGACTTTTCGTTTATATCTGATACTCCACAACTGGTTTGCTGCGCTACTGGGCTGCTGGGGTTCATCTCAACAAACCGCAGCACCTGCTGCACGTATTCCCTCCAGGTTCCGAACGTGCTCCACCCCTGCGGCGCGGCAATCCTCCGCACGTTCAAGCCGTTGCGCACCAGCGTCGGTATCAGGCCCTCCTTGATATCGCAGTAGCCCACCTCGGGGATATGGTCCAGCACCCGCCGCCCCGCAATGAAGATCTGGTTGCCATCCCGCCCCAGCCCCGCCACATCAGCATCATCACCTTTAACGACGGACAGGTCCGCGCCGGCTGCGGCATGCTCCGCCACCAGCCTACCAATATCCGGCAGCCACACCATATTAGCGTGCATCAGAACAAGAATTTCATCTCCGTCAGCGACGGCATCTTTGAGAATCCCACCACGCCCTCGCGGCATATGCTCGGGCACGAACTCCACGGCAATGCGCTTGGCTTGAACGGGCTGCGCTGTCGCGTACCCCACACTGTGCCCGCAACAAACGGTCGCCTTGCTGAATCCCTGCCCAGCCAATTCTGCGAGCATGTGTCCGAGGACCGTGTTTTCCGTAACCGGCCAGGTCGCCAATGGCCGCCTGGCGCCCTGCCCCTGCATGCGCGCACCATCGCCATCAACAACAATAACGACCCTGCTCTTGTTCAGACTACGGTACACAATGATTGTTCAACAACATGGCCGGCCGGCCGCCCCCGGCACATCCGTCTTGCGGATACTGTGCGATACTGTGGAATCACTCAGTGCCGACCCGCCACTGATTGGCGAGCACGGCGAGGTCTGCCATATCGATCAACCCGTCTCCCCCATCCGGCGGATCACACAGCCTGTTCCAGTTTGCGGCCCCCTCTTCCTGGGTTTGCCATGCCTCGGCCATCACCGCGAAGTCGGCCTTATCAACTCGAAGCCATTTCACAACCTAACTTTTTGCAAAATTATAAGCTTGCGCCAGCGACTTATGTCACACTTGCCATCGAAAGGAGACTTTTCGATGGCAAAGGAACGCTGGAAGCTAACGGATAAGCAGTGGAAGAAGATTGAACCTTTACTACCGAAACCTGCAAAATCCAAGAGAAGCGGACGTCCTTGGGCGGATAACCGTAAGGTCTTTGAAGGCATTCTGTGGGTGCTTCGGACCGGTGCCCCATGGGCCGATTTGCCCAAAGAGTATCCCAGTCCGTCGACGTGCTGGAGACGGCTTCGCGACTGGGAAGAACAGGATGTGTGGCTTACCATCTGGCGTGCTTTTCTGGCGGAATTGGACGAAAAAGGCCAATTGGACTGGTCGGAGGCGTTTCTCGACGGCAGCTTTGCACCGGCAAAAAAAGGGGCGACTGCGTCGGCAAGACCAAGCGGGGCAAGGGCACGAAGTGGATGGTGGTGGTCGACGGCCAAGGTATTCCTCTGGGAAACTACCTGGACAGTGCGTCCCCGTCGGAAGTGACGCTCTTGGAACGAACGGTCGAACGCATTGCCGTACCGCGAAAGGGCCGTGGCCGACCGCGGAAAAATCCGAATCGACTGATCGCCGACAGAGGCTATGACAGCGACCCGTTGCGGGAACGCCTGGCCAAACGTGGAATTGAATTGATTTGTCCCTACCGCAGCAATAACAAGGAATGCAAGTATCACGATGGACGCAAAATGAGGCGGTATAAGCGGCGATATAAAGTAGAGCGAACGTTTTCGTGGCTGGGCAATTCTCGCCGCCTGGTCGTCCGCTGGGACCGCGACATTATGATCTATCAAGCTTTCTTTCATATCGCCTGTCTCATCATAACCCTCAGGAGGTTATGAAATGGCTTCTCGGCAGTCCCTGGTTGCGCGTCACCATGTCCTAACGCCTATAAGCATAATGCGGGCCAACAAGCTGGTTGACGTCGTCGATCATGGCTTTAAGTGCAGACCTGCCTTGGAGGCGGTTTCCTCGATGACGTCGGCAAGTTCGGCCAAAAGTTTGTTCATCGTGGGTTTCTTGATCAGGCTGCATTACTGCGCAGAACAGTTGCAGTTTTTTTATTCTGCTTAGTGTCGATAACCGTTTGAAAAGGCTCATTCTGCCTCCTTTTGGCTCTGCTGCTCCTGCAAGAACTGCATCATTCTGGCCACCACCATCTCCGGCTGTGCGGTGCGAGGCACTGGCACAAAGGTTCTCAGCTCAAGAATCTTTTGCGGCAACTTCAGTTCATCCTGCGCCACTAGAATATGGCCGGCACTACCGAACTTTTCTGCAATGTCGACCTGATGGTCATGGACCACTTCGCCATATTTCGCCAATCGCGGCATAACAAGAAGCGGCTTGTTAAGCCGCATGGCCATACTGATGGTCCCTATTCCTGCATGTCCGATGATGGCCGAAGCCTGTCGAAAGTAATCGTCATACTGGTTCTTGGCCACCTCCGCAACATGATTCATATGCCGCGGCCGATATAAAGAGTTACCGATCTGAGCCACAACCGGCTCATCGATTAAACCCGCGGCACAAGCCGCGTCTACGGCCCTCACGAGCCGATCAAATGGAAATTGAGTTCCTACCGTGACGAATAACATTGCAGTTCACCAGAGGAGTCGACATTCTGCTTGTCGGCGGCGCTTAGGCGGCAGAGTTCAGGACGATTCAGCATCTCGCCTGTGGTTACCACCTGCATGTTTCCCCGCGTCTTTAAGACGTGCTTCAGATAACCGAGCACATAATCATAGTTCTCCTGCACTCTGCGCTCAAAATCGTGCATCAGAATCACTCCCGGACTAATTGGCGGAAGGGCCTTCAAGTCCGGCCTCCTGGAGCGATCGCGCGAGTCCTTCGAGTCCACTGTCCAGAACACGACCGGCATCTTTTTTGCCCACAGGTACAGCAGAACGATCAGATTGAGCTTGCCATTGGCCGGTCGATAACAGAAATGTGCGTCTGGCCTGGCGAGAATAGACTTAAGTACTGATGCCCCTCTTTCAATATTCCTGATTGCCGTCCACGGCAGGGCCAGGCAGGCGTTGACGTGGTCGTACCCATGAAGCGCGATTTCATGTCCTTGCCGGGCTATTTGCCGCACAATTTCGGGATTAGCCTGAGCATTTCGGCCCAGAAGGAAAAAGGTCGCTTTTGCATTGTATTGGTGCAACAGACCAAGCACCTCAAGCGTTAAAGTTCTTCCGGGGCCGTCGTCAAACGTCAGGGCGATCAGAGATCTACGTGCTGCAATTCTTGCCAACTCATCCTTCTTCAGGTGTGCATAGAGAAAACCAGCGCCATAATATACTACTGCACCAACGGCCACCGCCCCAAGAATCGTCGAGCTCACCAGGCCGGCCAGATCCAACAGCAAACCTTTCAGATTACAGTACCGATGTATTCTGCGTTCTTGTAGCGTGCAGCAAGTTCCGGCCACTGCACCAAGAACAGATCTGCAATGCGCCGCACCATTCTGCCCGACATTGACAAGTCTCGCACGTTTGTTATACTGTCAAGCCAGATAACCTTAGCACCCAGCATCTTGCAGAGGTAACATGCAATGCACCCAACCGCTGCCCCCGTGCTAATGACTACGTCAGGCCGTTCTTTGGCAGCTATCTTTAGACACTTGAAGAAGACCCTTGTAAGCCGGACCAGATTATTGCGATTACATTCCCGGGTGATATGCGTTCGGCCAATCAGCTCCAGTCTCGTTCTAACCATTTCACTTGTCGAAAGACAGACCACGTCGTGACCCTGCCAAACCGACTCAAGTTGCAGTAACTGATTCAAGTGGCCGCCAGCAGAAGCCGCAATGCAAATCTTAACTGACTTCACTATATGGCCTCGCTCCTGAATTGGCGAGGTACGGCGTTTCCCTTCATAATACGAAGAAGTTGTTCTCGGCGAATGTATGTGGCGAGTTCGTCAGGAATCTCACGATTCTCCGCAAGAAAATGGGCGTACATGTATCCTGCTAATCGAGCGGCTCCCCCAATAACTAAGGGCGACTCCATTACGCAGCGACGTAAGCACTTAAGCACAAAAAACAAAGGGTGGCTGGCAAGATAATATTCTCCGATCCCCTGTCGGAAGCGTATCTTGACGAAATTCCGGGACGGTCCAGTGCCCAATGGTTTATTGTGCTCGACAAGCATTTCACGGCAGGCCCACGTCTTCCATCCCTTCATTCTTGCCATGAAACATGCACATGTATCCTCGCCACCGTATTTCATAGGTACAAATCCGCCAATATCCTCATAGCACTGCCGACGAAAGACCATGATTGCCTTCGGACATGACCGCCGATCATATAAGTGTCTCTTTCTTTTTTCGCCAATTCGATCAACACAATTGCCCGATACAATGCCCAGTTTCGGATCAGCAGATAGCAGCTGCAGCATAGTGGCGTAATATTCATGCGGCAGCGTAATGTCCGCATCCAGAATTGCGAGGTATCCAAAAGCTACGTCTCTCACCGCAGCGACGCCTCGCGCTATAGCATGTACATTACTTGCGTAATAACTCTGCTCGGGTATGCGCCTCCTGAATATATACTTTATCCACAGGTGTTTTGCTGCATAGCGATTGACAATCTCCGCGGTGTTGTCAGTGGAACCGTCATCAACAATGACCCACCGTTTGGGCAAACGCGTTTGCGCAAGTACACTCTCGATCGTCTGCGTTATATAGGCCGCTTCATTATACGCGGGCGTAACAATGACATAATCCATCACACAACACCCTGAAGATTTTTTTAATTTAGTAATGACACTACCGGCCTTATTTTCCCCGCCGGTGTTCTTTCTATAGCCTCAACCGCTCTAAAGTCCACGTGCAACTCAGACGGCAAATGCTTCGAGACAAGGTTTGCGAAAGCTTGGAGATCATTAGCGCCAAACAACTTCCCAGGAACATAGTTGATGCAGATGTGGTCTATAGCATCCTGCACAATTTGACTTTCCAAAATATGGTCTGTGCCATACAGCAGGTGCGTCAGAATAGCCGCTCCGAACTCACGCCCTGACGGTGTCTTGATTACATCTGCTTGTCGCCCAATAATGGATTCAACCACCGGAAAAGCACGCCCGCAAGCGCAAACCTCTTTTGAGGGCACCACAAGATCGCCTAATTCGTATCGGATGAACGGCATGGCCAGATTCCAGAACCCCGTGGATACAACCTTGCATTGCCCTGTGTCGCCCACCGGAATCAGTTCTGTGAATCCGTATTCCGGCTGGACATGGTACGAGCCTTTCTCGCACGTAAAGATATAACAGACGCGTTCAGCACTGCCGTAAAAATCATAAACCGGACATTCAAAAGCCTTGCTGATCGTCTCGCGCATGGATCGCGTTAACGTCTCCGATGATGTCAAGACTGCCCGCAACTGCATCGTGGTGCCGCGCTCCAAACATATCCTCGCCATCAAATACACTGCTGAAGGATAACCAGCCAACCCCTTGACCTCAAAACGCCTCATCACTTCCAGGTAACTTGACGCCGTTTCCATTGACAAATGATATGTTGAGAGAATTAACTCCTTCATAAAAGGATCATAGGTATAGAGCTTGCCGCATTTCTGATCCGGCTTCGCTATGATTCGACCCGTCACATATGCGCATCGATCGTGCAGACCTAAACCTGCCCAGTCCCATTGGCGCCGCACAAAAGCATGTTCAGTCGCAATCGAAAACGGACTTCGGTAAACGTTCAACGGCGTTCCAGTGGTGCCTCCCGTAAATGCATGGCGCAATATTTTTTTAGGATAGGCTCTCGACAGAATCTTGTCGCCAGCGCTTATAACATCTTCTTTCGTCAAGGTCGGAAAGCGTTTAATATCATCCAGTGACATAATGTCGGCTGCTGTGAATTGCTCTCGCCTCATGAGCATTTGGTAATAAGGAACATACCGTTCTGCATGCCGCACAATTGCCTTTAGCAATCTGAGTTGAATCGCGTCAAGTTCCTCTTTAGACAGCCAGCTAGTCTTATTGAGCCATCTCCTCCGAAACCAGAATGGCCCCAAATACCGTCGGACCAGCACATTTCCTATGCCCTGTGCCAGCGTCTTGATGTCCATAGCAACCTGCCTCTGCCTGTCTGCACTGCTCAGCATACCCCTTTTTTAAACCGACTCGTGCCTTTTAATAAGCACCTGACTGCCTGCACATACGCCTTGACGTGAGCTGTCGCACGGTAACGATGCCTTCCAGGCACAACAACAAGCATTGCCCAATACGGTATTCTAACAAGAAGGAACAGCCCAATAAGAAAAGTACATGCACCTGCACAAATGACGCCATAGTGCTTCTTGCAAAACGTCATCACACTTAGTCGCAATTGCACAAGCATTTCCAATCTGGCTCTTGCGCTGCTCTGACCGCCCAAATGGATTATTTGTGCTTCGGGATAGAATAGATTCTTCCAGCCTGCCTGCTTGAAACGATAGCACCAATCGGTCTCTTCAGCATACATGAAGAATCGCTCATCCATTGCCCCGACTTCTTGGATGGCTTCACGGCGCACAAGCATAAAACAGCCGGTGACAACGTCAACGTTGCGAACGTCATCTCGGCTCCACCAGGTCATCCGCTCACGGCCGAAAAAGCGGTTTCTCGGGAATAATTTGTAGAGATACGTCGCAGATAGAAACAGGTTTAGCAGAGATGGAAACATAAAGCACGTTGGCTGAACGGTCTGGTCTGCGTTCAATACTCGGCAGCCCACTACCGCCGCTTCCGGGTGCTGCTCGGCGAACATAAAAGTCTTCTGTATCGCACAGTCCAAAACAATCGTGTCACTGTTCAGAAGAAGTACATAGCGCCCATCGGCCAGTTCGATTCCCTGATTGTTTGCCACCGCAAATCCGCGATTTTCTTTGTTTGGCACAAGTCGCACATGTGGAAATTCGCGAGTGACCATTTCTTGTGAGCCGTCAGTTGACGCATTGTCGACCACGATGAGTTCGAGTGTGACGCCTTTCGTCTGCTCGTAGACGGATGCAAGACAGTTACGCAATACGTCTCGCGTATTCCAGTTCACAATCACGACAGAAACATCAGGCCGTGTCAACTTGCACTCCCTGGAATAGCTGTTTTTCTCAACGAGCGACGACGTGGAGCAACAGCAGGTAACGGATATGTTCTTACCGCTGTACCGCAACGTGCCGCTACAAACAGACTACCAATCATTGCTAACAACAGGTACCATGTTATCCAAATCTGGCCGAAATAGGAGACGCCGATAAACATCATGCAATGAGCAAACAGGCTGACACCTAACGCCCATGCCTGCACCAGGCGATAGTGGTGGTATGTTTGTGATCGCCAGATTCTCCCAACCGCACGAAAAGCCGTGGCAATCACAACAAAAAACAACATCATGGTAACAACGCCACCACGAACTCCTTCGAGAATATACTGGTTTGTAACGTCGCCCTTCCAAACGCCCCACGAAGCAACCGCAGCACCAGAACAGCCACAAAACCACCACTGATCAAAATTGCGGATTGCTTGATCTATCAGAAGAAAACGGTGCCATCCGGTCGAACCGCCGACGGCACTGACTCGACAGATCAGGTGCCAGACAGGGGCGTGCATGATCAGATGCAGCCCGATTAGGGTCAAGAGTACTGTCCAGCGTATGGCTCGCATGTGCCGGCGGAGCACAAAAAACAAGCCGCCCACAAGAGCCGCCGCCACGCCAAAAACAGGTGTGCTTGATGCACAGCAGATCACAATAATGGACGTGGTCGCCAAACCTACTATGGCCCAAATTCTGTCTTTTTGGGACTTCCACCAGCGGGCCACAAACAGGGGCATCAGACTCGCCCAGAAACACCCGGCAAGAATGGCGTGAGAGAATGCTCCCTGGCAACGCAGCCGACCCTCACGGACAACCGTAACAGCGGGAACCCCGCCAAAGACCGAGAACATATTGCGTCCAGTTCGGTTTTCAACAACAAGAAGTGTTGCCACCGGAATGCTGATCAGCAACATGCCCCAGACAATTGCATCCAGATCATCCCAGCTGCGTACAAGACAGCGAAACAAGAAGTACATACCAATGGAATCAAAAGCAAAGCCGAGACGATTCACCAGTGCGGCAAAACTGCCGTGCTGCAAGACATTAAATACAATCGAACTGACTGTCCAGATTATGATGGCACTATCCAGCGGCTGCCATACAAACCCCAAGTACTCCCTACGCAGGAGCAGCCTGATTGCACCAAACAAAACCATTATACGCAGGAAATCAAAGTCCAGCCCTGCGACGACAATGCGCTGTGCGGATGGTATGAAACAGGCCATGACAAAAACCGGTATCGCTGCCCATCGCCGGGGCAGAGTCAACACACAGACGCCCAGAATGGCTACCGCCAGCAGACCCACCGGGTGCACAGTGGTCTGGCCTGACCAAGAAGGATTCCCAGCTAACCGGATTGTCTCATCCATGTACTACTCGCCCCGACGGTACCATTGTCTTGTGAACAGGCGGCGCAGAGTTCCCAGTAATGCCTTACACTTGTCCCTGGTCGCGAGGGTGCGCCAGCATTCATTAAGGGCAAAGCCGCGAAGTGCGGGCGTGGGAATCCCAGCGAGCCTGAGGAGAAGCAAACGACCAAGCAGAGCACTGCGGACCTTGTAGAGCGATTCCTGGGATTCAGGCAAGCGGCACCACTTGGCACGCTCGCAGTCAAAATAACCTGACGAGTGTACAATTTCCCAGCAATTCGTACCAACCTTACTTCGAACAAGTATCAGAGAACGGCCATCGTCACCATCGGTATCGCGATACCAAGGATCCCCTACCGCAATGTCAGCAAACTCGCCGGTCTTATCAGGGCACAATCGACAACGCAATTGCACGTGCTTGCTGAGAATCTGGCCCCAAGCCTGCGAATAGCTCATGCTATAAGACTTATTCGATGTTTGCCCCTCTGGCGGCTGGCGGTCGCCGCCTAATGCCTGATCACTATCTTGCCGCACCTCCGCCGTCGCGGCACCGGGCCAGCCATAGCCTCGGTACCGCAGCGACTTGAGCCTGCCCGGGTTGTCGATTCCCATAGCTTTGAGAAGCGCCAGCGTGCCGGCCGTCGAGGGGGTACCTGCACAGAAGATGCTGACTACCAGTCCTACCTTGGCCGCCAATTCTTTATCTATCGCACACGCCTTGCGCAAAGCAGCACAGTCGCAGGGCTTGCCGACAAAAACGCAGGGGCCGTCCGCGTCTTTTATCTTATCAAATGCCGGACAGGGTGCGGCCGGTGCGTAGCGGGAGCCGAGGGCCTCCATCAGGTCGTCGCGAGTGCGAGAGAAAACGGGGACATTGTGAATTGGGTCGTCCGGATCCGCTTTGCAGTGCAACACGCCCGCAAATCCGCCCTTTTCAATCGCCCAAAGGGCTATGCTGGTTGCAGCGCCACCTGACGAGGACTTAAAACGTATCTCGGAATCGGCTGCGTAACCTTCCCAAATATCCAAGACAGGGCCCCAGCCGCTCTCCAATTCCTTGATGCGGTTTTCAGGAAAATCGTCATGTTCCAGAGCCACCCCCGGGCACACGGTAATACACCGTCCGCACCGTTGGCATAGTTCCTCATCAACGCGGGGGCGGATTCCGATCTCGATAATATTCTCTAATGACACGGCTCGATTTGGACATCCCCATGCACAGGCACCGCATCCACAGCACAGCCGCCAGGCAGCCACATCTTCGACCGTTTGTAATCTCCTGCGGAGCACCCTTAGACCGCCTTCCTGACGTCCTCGCCCCTGACAGCGGCCTTGTCCCCACCTACGCCCGCTGCCATACCTTCCTGCCGGGACGTCAACAGATCGTCAAACATCTTGTGCACCTGCCGCTTGATATGCGGTACAATCTTTTCGAGTCTGGCCCGGACAGCATCGCTGTTGGCGTATATTTCCGTGATCTTCTGCACAACGTCCTCATCACTGAGCGTTCGCATGTCCACCACGCAGTCTTCCATGCCCGCCGTTTGGAAGACACCGGCAAACTTTTTGCTGTATGCCATGCCCACGGCCGGGACGCACTGCGACAAGGCCGCGATTGTTGAATGCATCCTTGCCCCCATGAAGAAATCGCACAGCCCGATCAGGTACTTCACCTCGCTCTGATCATAGGTGCCATCAAGCACAATGACCTTTGGGCGTGTTTCGGCCGGCAGACTTTGCACGAGGGCCTTGCACGCCTCCAGATCGTTCTCCACCGGGAAATTGCGCGGCAAAACGTGCGGCACAAGCACAACGACGTGATTGTCCTTGGCCGCAAACAAACGCGTAACTTCCAGAACCACCTGCTTGTAATCACATTTCAGATTGAAGTCATTCTTCCCTGTGTATCCGCCATTGTATAAGAGGCCAGTGATATTGAGCCCGATTATTCTTTGGCCATGACTTCTTAATCGCTCAAGTTCTTTCGTCTGCTCAGTTTTGCCCCGGATCGCATCCAGGGTAAACGCAACATCCGGGCAAACCTCGGGCACAGCCCGCATGGGTTTTCCGTTCATCAACTTGCGTATCTCACGCAGGCCCTCCTCGTCGCGCGAGTAGACTGCTGCCGACCCCGACAGGACGACACGGGCCAGGGTACGTGCCAAAGATCGCTTGAACGGCCCATATGTTTGAGGCAATAAGATCAGGTTCGTTCCGGTAAGCATTACCAGAAACTTGTACAGGCAGCCAAAGGCCAAACGCTTGAGGCCGTAAATATCGCTGAAACTATCGCCTCCGGTGATGTCCATGACTGCCCGGGCATCAACAATGGCATGGAGATAGGGATTTTTCCTGAGCCATCTCGCCCGTAAGCCTGACGGCAACAGCTTTGAGAGCACCGCCGCTGCTAACAGCCGCAGGACGTGGTCCTGTCGCCAAACGGTTTTGCTGCAACGAACACCTACGCGGGCCAACTCCACCTTTCGTCCGTTGGCAAGCCGCACGACCTGCGGCACCGGATTTCGCACTCCCGCCAGCAACTGAATCTCGGCATCTGGTGTAACTTTGACGATTTCCTGGACCGTTGAGGCCAACAGGGCGCTGACACCGAGATTGCCCGTATCCAGGCTGGCCCCAAGAATCACAAACCGTTTCGCAGTCATCCTGCAACTCCAGTCGTTTAGGGTTCAGCAGGCGGTACACTGAGTGCACGCCTTTTCGTCCACAGGATGTACCCCCAGGTCACATTGCATAAAACAATAGCCGACACAAGTTGGACGTACGCGGAATTAGTCGACACAGCGATGCTAAAGGCCGGAAGCAGAAGAACGGCTGAGAAAATCGCTCCCTCCGTTAAAGCAGCCATGTATTGGCGAATGGGCAGACCGATCAAGCGCGACAGGTTGATTTGCTGAACGATTCCCGCAACAATCATAGAAACCACTCTGGCGGCGGCGGCTCCGGTAGGCCCAAACAGGCGAATTGCTGGATACAGAATAAGGGCGACAAGGACCAGTCTTACAACCGTAAAGCCGCGATGGACTTCAAGCCTTCCGACGGCCATGTAAGCCGATGTGATCACAAGTCCTGCTGTGTACAGTATTGTATATATGGTTAACAGCCCGTAGGCGACCGATACCTGTCCGTACTGAGCACCCCAAACGACCGTGAGGATCGATCTCGAGAAGACTGCCAGACAGATCGTCATCGGCAGGCCGAACAAGAACAATAGCCGCGTCATACCCAGCAGCCGAACACGCAATTGTACCATAGAGCCGCCGGAATCCGCCAGAACCGGCAGGACCATCGGTAAGGCAATGCGAGTGAACAGCATTTCCGGTATAGACGATAGAAGCAGCGCCATGGAATACAGGCCCAGAAGCTCCTTGCCGCACAGCTTGCCCAAGAAGAAGATGTCCGCCTGCATAAACAAAAACGTCAGTATCGGAAGGCCCATCATGCCACGTGAAAATCTGAACAACTCCTTCCATGCCTGCCGATCAAGACAGAAACACAGGTGCACCGGGCAAAACGCAAAAGAGACTATGCAGCGAAACCCGGCCGCCGTCACAAAACCCAACACGAGCGACCACACGTTCGGAACCCACAGCGCCACCGCCAAGGTCAGAAGCGTGCCTGCAAGCGCCGATCCCTGCACCATCCAAACGTACCGGCCAAACTCCAGACGTTTTTCCAATACGTACAACTGCGGATTCGTCAATCCCACAAACAGCATCGACAGAAACGCGACGCGCAGAAGCGGCACAAGCGCGGGTTCGCCGTAGAAGTTGGCAATCCACGGCGCGGCAACAAGTCCGGCCACATAAAGGAAAACGCCGCGGACCGCGCTGAACCACCACGCGACGTTTACAAATTCCGCACTGTCGCCCCGTTTATTCTGTACCACCGCCTGCCGGACCCCCACCTCAGTCAGCGTTTCCAGAAGTCCGTTGGCCGCCAGAACCAGCGCCATCAACCCGAACTGATCAGGGGCAAGCATCCTCGCCAAGAGCATATTGGCGGCAAACCGCACCCCCCGCTCAAAGATCGACCCCACCGCCAGTGCGGCCCCGCCGCGCAAACACCGTGCCTTCAGGCCGCCCCCACTTGATACTGCGCGCAGCTTCGCAATGAGCGACGCAAGCTTGCCGAGGCGCTGGGCGCTACCATTAGCCATAGCGCCATTCGGACACAGTGCCTCGGCATGTGTGCCAACCTCAAAGTCAGCCGCTTCAGGCCTTATCATTACCTCTTCTGTTGCCTGGTCTTGCTCCATCTACTGCAGGTACTCAACAACTCGTCTACTGATCCTCTGTCAACGGAGCGATGATAGAATGCTGATTGCCAACAGATATTCTATAACCGGTAACCACTGTGAACACACTCCGTCCCCCTCAGTTGCGCGAACATCCGCACAACGTCCTAAAATGACATGATTTTCCATCACTTAGACAGCCGGCGGCCGATCGTTATCAGCTACGGCTGTCTTACTATCGACTGCCTGAATGCCTTACTTGCCGGATTTAGCCCGATCCGCTTGTGGCATGGCAGTATCTATTCGTCTATCCATCCACTGGCCCGGTCGCCTACTTCCTTGGCCGCTGCAACGACGTCGTTGGCATCCGGCAGATATTTCAGCACCACGTCGACGAAGTCCGCGGCGGCGTCCCGCACCGACTTTTCCAGCACAGAGCTGATTTGCACCTGCGTGACGTACCTGGCGATATTGCCGGAGATATTCGGCAGCCGCCAGGCAGCCCCGCTGAAGGTGCCCTCGTCATCAGTCATCTTGCCGTTGAGCACATAGAAGTTCAGCACCACCACGCTGCCGGCGGCCTGGCCTGCCATGTGGAAGCGATGCAGCAGGCAGGGGACAACCGTGCCCTGCGGGCTTGTAATCTCAATGCGTGTTGTGTACTCGTGCTGCCACCCCGCCGCCGGATAGCATACCTGCGGCCGGTGCCCCAACATCGTCCGCGGATCGCCCGAGTACGCCACATACAGATTGACCCACGCCCCGGCCGCCTCGTTCATGTAGCGGCGGTTGACGTAGTCGTCATTGCCAGCCACCTTCAGCACGGCCTGTGACATGGGCACATCTTCACCGCGCCACGGGCCAACCTCCATCGGAATGTTGGCCAAAGGCACCGGAAGCCGAATAGCCTTGCCCAGCCGGTCCAGGTGCGCCGCAACCACGCGATACCCGAGTCCGCTGGCCACCAGGACCACGCACGCCAACAGTACAGGCGCGGCACGATATGCCCCTGCTCTACTGCTTGAGTTGTCTTTTTTCAAATGCTCCACTGCCGGCCACTCCGGCCCGCTCTTTCAGGCTGAATTGTTCCTCGGGGAAACTGCGCGGTCACGCAACGGACCACTGATGCCCGTTCTGCCACAACGCACACCAGGAATGTCCTCGCCTTTTTAGCTGCCGGCCTCCTAATTCTTGTCCGCTTCGTTCGTAAAGCCATTTCGCTACTCGGCACGTCGGTTACTCAGAATACCACCTAAGTGGTATTCCCAAAGTCATATAAAAAAGCGGCAATTCTGGCCCAATCACACTTTCAGGAGATCCCTCCCGGCCGAGACGCGGCCTCATCCCTGTCCGACGCTCACCTACCTCATCGGCATTTTACCACCGCCATATCAGACAGTCCACCAAATTCCCCTCTCCAATAACACCCTTTCAGCACTCCAATTTCTCCACTCCGCAACTTCTTCCTTCTTGGCGGATTGTATCGTCGATTCGCCAAGCGGCTATCGGCAAAGTACCTGAATTTTCGCCGTCCTCTCCCCTGTTTTGGCTACCGGCCTACGCGACTTGCCAGACCCTCACTTTTCGATGGCATAGGCCTATTTTTTCTGAGACGATACCCCTGTCGCGGTTGGAGGTTGGTGGCTGCCCCCGTTAATAGAGATCCATACTTTTGATTGGCTGTCAGCCGTTACTCGGCGCAATCGGCGTAGCGACTTGACGATCCTTGACTTTCGGCCGGTAGCCCATATAATGGTCGATGCCACACGGAGGCAAGTTGGTGAAAACAAGATCCGACACTTTCTTAGTGCCGTTTCAAAAAAATATTTTTAATATTTGCGATTTGGCGACTTGCGCCATGCACACTCTGTTATTATATAGTGCCGTTTCCAGTAATAGCGTTTCGTGAGTTTTCATAAAGGTTACGCTGCTTTTT
>ERZ795051.1538-NODE-1538-length-28752-cov-4.844060_pt1 | contig 28752 bp, 22 predicted proteins | sample MGYA00375135_ERZ795051 | MGnify/ENA primary metagenome ERZ795051 (study PRJEB30180, sample SAMN05720222) | activated sludge metagenome | isolation source: Anaerobic digester | place: Japan | collected 2015-05-26 ... | reverse complement strand
AACCTATCAGTTTGAAACAGTAAAACTGCAGGATGATAGAATTTATTTTGTTAACACCCAGCTTGATGGTAAAGTTCTCGCTGGTTCCTGGGGCGCTGGATTATTTGTCTATGATGTAACGACAAAGCAGATAACTAACTATGTTGTTTCTGATGGAAAGGGAGCATTACCTAACAATGTTGTGTATTCGGCGTTGTTAGATTCCAATGGACTTTTCTGGATCGGCACTAATGGTGGCGGCGTTGCTTATACGCAAAAGCGTGATATTCAGTATGCGCTATATCAGGCTGAAGCGGGGAAAGCTGGTTCGTTGCCTATTGGTCGAATAACAGCAATAGTAGAAGATACAAATGAAACAATATGGGTTGCAGTATATAATGGCGGTCTCAATAAGTTCGATAAACAAACAGGAACTTTCAAGCAGTACATGCCCGATAAAAAGAACAAGCGCAGTCTGCCAGATGCAATCATTAATCAGCTCTATGTTGACAGCAGAGGACGCTTATGGCTCTGTACTAACAGTGGCTTAGCGTATTATGTGCCAGAAACCGATGATTTTACCGTATTCGCCAATAATCCTGATGACCCAGGTTCAATTGGTGACAAGGTAGTCTTTTCTATTCTTGAAACACCAGAAGGAGAATACTGGATTGGGCTCTACCAAAAAGGACTCGATAAGTTTAATCCTAAAACGGGGGTATTCACTCATTTCCCACCAAACCCCACTGATGATACGTATCCTTCTGATGGTCTCGTTTATTGTATGGCGTATGATTCTAATGGTGAACTATGGGTAGGGATGAATAATGGCCTCAATCATTATACCCAAGGAAAGTTCATACGATACTATTATGATCGAGAGAACAGAAACGGTGTCTCATCAACCAATATCCGGGTTTTGTTCAAAGATTCGAAAAATCGATTATGGATTGGGAGTACTGGCGGCGGACTCATGCGGTATGATCCCTTACGAGATAGCTTTATTCATTTTACTAAACTCGATGGACTGCCACATAATGCAATTCGCGCAATTCTGGAAGCACGAGATGGTTCTATCTGGGTAACAACTGCGAGCGGATTAGCTATTATTGATGAAGATGGTTACAGCTTTAGAGGATATTCCATGTACCATTCACTGCGTGATAAAGAACTCTCTACTGGAGCGTGTATAACAAAGAATGGTCTTATATACCTTGGCGGTCAAAATGTTCTCTATGTAATTAATCCTTTGCAAAGTTTCCCAGATATTAAGCTTCCTCGTGCTCTCATATCCGACATTGAAATAAATGGTCAGTCAGTTTCTGAATTATTAATGCAATCTGCTGGTAATGTACAATCATTGCGGTTGAGTGCAAGCCAGAATAATGTGCATTTTACCTTTGCTTCATCGGATTTTCGTGAACCGCGAAGAAATCTCTATTCCTGGATGCTTGAAGGTTTTGATAAGCGATGGTCGATTCCATCTGCAGAACCTTCGGCTGTTTATACAAACCTGCCAGGAGGTTCTTATGTATTCAGATTGCGTGTGAGCGATAATAACGGATTATGGAATAATGAGGCATATGCGCTTCCGATTAGAATACAAAAACCTTTTTTGCTCAGTACAGCAGGGATAATACTGTATGTACTGTTTTTAATTGGCTTTGGTTACGCAATTGCTCTGTTCATTACAAAAAAACAATTACAGAAACAGGTGCAGGAACTTACACTTTTAAAGGTAAGCCTTGAAAAAGCCAATACAAAACTTCAAGAACTGGCTATACTCGATAGTTTAACAGGAATATCGAATCGGAGATATATAGATCATACATTACCTTTGCTTGCAGCTGAGGCATCGCGAGAGCGTAAACCTCTGTCACTTTTAATGGTGGATATCGATTTTTTCAAGAATTACAATGATAAATACGGACATATTGCTGGTGATGCTGTGTTAAAAAAGATTGCGGAAATATTAGATCAATCATTAGTTCGTTCAAGTGATATTGCAGCACGCTATGGTGGTGAGGAATTTTTAATTATATTACCTAATACTGATAGTTCCGGAGCAATGCAGGTCGCCGATAAACTACTCCATGCTGTTATTGATGCACAGATACGCTGTGATACATCGCCGCTAGCTGCATTTATTACCATAAGCATTGGAATACATACAACAATTCCATCTAATGAAAGTGAATGCTGGGATATGGTTCAAAAAGCTGATACAGCGTTGTATCGGGCCAAAAACAAAGGAAGGAACAGGATAGAAATTGAATAATATACATGCACCTCAGTAGTACCACTTTTTATTTTTCTTTGCACAGTATATACTCTCATGTTATGAGTTACATCGGTGAAATTGCTGCTTTTGGTACTGCCATTTGCTGGACATTATCAGCTTTGTTTTTTGAACAAGGTACTAAGCGAATTGGTGTTCTGGGTGTTAATTTTTACAAGGTGGTATTTGCATTTGTATTTCTCACAATAACTGCATGGATAGTTAAAGGTAAACCATTTCCTATTGATGCTGGTCCGCATGAATGGTTTTTTTTAACAGTATCTGGTTTTATTGGATTTGTTATAACTGATATTTTTCTTTTTACTGCATATAAAACTATTGGGAGCAGAATGGCAACATTGTTTCTAGCTATATCACCAGCATTTACTGCTCTGTTAGGCTATGTGTTTCTCAATGAAGTGCTCAGTGTAAAAGCACTTTTAGCTATGGCTCTTGTGGCTTCTGGAATTATACTGGCTGTTTTGTCTCGAGAAAGAATACAAATGAGCTCAGTTGCAAAAACCCTTTCTATACGAGGTTATATTTTTGCTTTTCTTTCTTCTATTGGGCAGTCAGTTGGTATGATTTTTACCCGGCAAGGTGTAAAAAATTATGATGCAATTTCAGGAACGCAGATTCGTGTTATGAGTGCAATAGTTGGTTTTGCTTTAGTATCATTGATTTTTGAACGAGGTAAAAGTGTGACTCAAAGCCCAAAAGATAGCCAGGGTATGCGTTTTACCTTTATTGGTTCTATTTTTGGTCCGTTTTTAGGTGTAGCGCTTTCACTCTTTGCAATGCAGCATACTAAAACTGGGATAGTAAGCACCCTGATAGGGCTAACTCCTATACTCATTATACCGCCAGCTGTATTGATACTTAAACAACGGGTAAAGCTCTTTGAAGTAGTTGGAGCTGTAATAGCAGTTGCTGGATCGGCATTATTTTTTATGTAATTTTGTTTGCTCATATAATAGCATATGCATATGAACAAAAAACAATTTACAGAATTGTTAAATAAACTTCTCGTTTTACGAGGATTTTATTTCAGGAAAATTCTAAAAAAAACAGAATTGCTCACAACAAAGTATATTGAAAAAACTTGCCCCCTTTTTACCGTAAATGAATTGTATAAAAATAATATAACATTCAGGATTATCAATGCTAGTTTTCAATCTCCATCCGATGTCGGGATTGAAACAAAACAAAATAATCGAAAAAAGACCATTAACTATGTTACATTGCCTTTTTTGATCATTGCATACTTCCATATCATTTTTATTGCAGCAACATCATTGACAATATTTTTATACAAGTGGGTAACACCAGTTGGATCAACGCTCGAGCTTGTACGAAAATATAAGTATCATTATAAAGTTAGAGTACCAATTCCCGTTCACTATAAACAAGTTCCATTGTATATCCGTTCTATGCTCATCGCAGTGGAAGATTATAAGTTTTATACTCACCATGGTTTTGATATTGATGGAATTAAGCGGGCTATAGAAATCAACACCAGAATCAAGAAACCGCTGTATGGGGGTTCAACATTATCGATGCAGCTAGCACGCACACTGTTTCTGACACCAGCAAAGAGTTATCTGAGAAAATATCTCGAAGCAATAATTACAGTTGAACTTGAGCTTATTCTTTCAAAGAATAGAATACTTGAACTCTACTTTTCATTAGCAGAATGGGGAAAAGGAATATTTGGAATAGAGCAGGCTTCATTGTATTATTACAAACATAAAATAAAACAGTGTACACGAGATGAGTCTGCTCGACTCATTGCACTACTATCATCACCAATTCTTTATACTCCCTATACAATCGAAAAGAATAGATTGCTTTCGCAGCGTTATTATTTTTTGTATAGTAGATATTGCAAGTAAAAGATTAGTTCTCTGCTATAGTGCAAGTATTGAACGTTTATATGCAGCAATAATTGTTCTATCGAGTGCATCAGCAAAATTCTTTATATCCTGTTTTGAAAGTCCTATTTTATTATTATTTGAAGCTATTCCAGCTTCACGTAATGCCTGACTATAATTCATTAGGGCAATCCGCTCACGAATGGATTCTTCTGTCCAGACTGTTCCCCTGTCGTTGAGAACAAATAGACTTTGCTGCAGGGCTTTTTCTGCAAAAAGAATATCGCGTGTTATAACAATATCACCAATATTTGCATGCGAAAGTATGTATTCGTCTGATGATTGATCTTTTTGTTCGACAATACTGTATATATCAGAGTCAATTGTTTTATATTCGGGTAGTGGTTTACAGGAAACAAACATTACTTTAATGATTGAATTGGGTTTATCAGGAATACTGTTGGGGACCGGTTTCCCGGATCTTCTCAGAATAATTGTTCTCACCTGAGGTGTGAGTGAATCAGCATCAGCCCAAATAGTCATGAATTGACTCCAAAAAAATCCTTGATTTTTGGTATTAGTCTGTCAGTTGTAGATATAGCTTTTTGCGTGCGCGGTAATGATTTTAGAAAAATCTCGCCATAAGACTTTTTTATTATTCTGGAATCGAGAACAGTAACTACACCCGTGTCGGATGAGTGCCGTATTAAACGCCCAAATCCCTGTTTGAATCGTATGACTGCATCCGGAAGTGAAAGTTCCATAAAAGGATTTTTATTTTTCTTTTCCAGATGTTTGGAACGTGCAAGAAAAATAGGATCATTGGGATGTCTGAAAGGTAGTTTGACAATAATGAGATGTTTTAACGTTTCACCTGGAGCATCCACACCTTCCCAGAATGAGTCAGTAGCAAAAAGTACACTTGTAATATTGCTCTTGAAAATTTCGAGCAAGCGAGAGCGTGAATCACTTCCCTGACAGTATGCTGGTATCCCGTCTTGCTTAAGGAGAGGCTCTGCGTATTTCCATGTAGCTTGCAAGGAATCATACGATGTAAAGAGCACCAGTGCGCTTCCATGAGAGGCAATAATTAGTTTGTACACAGTAGTGTTAATATAATTTTGCCAATTTTTTTGAGAATTATCAGGTGCATCTTCAGGAATTGCGAGCAGTGCAGTGTCTTCATAGGGAAAAGGTGAGAAGAATTGGGCATCTTGTACGCGTTCATTGTGGTATAACCCCAGGCGGGATTTTATATAATTGAATGACCCTCCTGTAGAAAGTGTTGCTGATATGAGCACTATGCTTTTGTATGGTTCAAAAACCCATGCCTGCATACAAGAGTCAACGGTAAGGGGGGTTTTAATAAAAGTAATATAATATTCATTTTTAAGTGTACGCTGTTTTTGAATCCAGTAAATATTTTTTTCATCTTCAGAATACTGTGAATAGCTGTAAAATAAATTTGCATACTCTTCAAGATACAGAAGCAGGTTGTTAATTTCGGAAATGAGCTCATGGTCCGGTTTTTTTATTTCCAGCTTTTCCTTTGCTTTAGCCAGTTCTGTAATAAGCTCTGTGATGAGAGTTCCACAGCGCATTGCAGAGTCGAGGAATTCTTTGCAGTTAAGCGATGCGTCGAAGAGTAGTGTGTTTTCATTTCCAATAAGCGCAAAAGCATGGTTTTCGGTTTCTGTAAATGCAAATTGGATATCGCTTATAAGGCCAGAAATTTTCTTCCGCAGAGCTGGCGTAATCATTTTTTCATTCTGTAAACCGGGGAGAACACCGAATTTTTTTTCGTTGCGTTCGCGCTGTATGCGCGTTAAAAATTTATTGAGTCTGAATCGGTTAACTGCCTCTGAAAAAGCGGAAGAAGCACTCTGTTCCAGATTATGTGCTTCATCGAGAATTATATTTTCAAATGGAGGCAGTACGGAACCTGCACTGTAATCGGATTTTCAGCCCCGGTTTGCGCAATCAATAAGCAAAAGGTGATGGTTTGTTATAATAATGTGTGCAGCACTTGCTTCTTTTCTGTTTTTAATGAAAAAACACTGATCATGGTAGGGACACCGAATATTGCTGCAGCTTTCTGATTCAGAACAAACTTTAGACCATAGTGATTCTTCAGGGTAGGGTACCATGTCATTTCTGTCACCGGTGGTAGTTGTTTCCATCCATGCGAGTATTTCTTGGAGTGAAGTATTGTCATGTGCAAAGAGTCCTTCTTCCTCAAGGTATTCAGCAACTCGTTTCCGACAGATATAGTTTCCGCGGCCTTTCATGAGAACATATTTAACATCTTCGTTAAAGAGGGATGCAATGAGCGGCATATCTTTTTCATAGAGCTGCTGCTGGAGATTTATCGTTGCTGTTGAAACAACAACACGTTGTTTATTCTGTAAAGCCCAGTATACAGCAGGTAACAGGTATGCAAACGATTTTCCGATGCCAGTACCAGCTTCTGCAATGAGAATTTGCTCGTGGTTAAAAGCTTCGCTGACAGCCTGAATGAGTTTAAGCTGGTCTGGTCTATGTTCATAGTTGGGTAATTTTTTTGCGAGTTTTCCACCAGGTTCGAGCGCTTTTACAATACTTGCACTGTCAATGGGCTCTGCCTCTTTTGCAACAACCGGTTCAATGACAACATAGACTTCGGTGGCTGTATTATTGATGATATAAAATCCATAACCTTCTTCGGCAAATTGTTCCGCAATGCGCATATCAGCTTTGCTCGGACTGAGGTTTCCTGAAGGATGATTATGAATGAGCACATCGGTGCCTCGAGTGCCTTTCCAGTGTACAAGCACGCTGTCTATAGATCCGCGAGCAAGTACAGCCACCGATGCGACTTTCCCATCCTCATCGAGCATACCTGCAGCATAAATTTCATTGCCGCAAGCATCTGTTATGGCATCGCGAAGATCGAGAATAGCTTCATGGCAAAATCGTTCAGATGTTTTCATCGTGGTTTATGCGCAGTTACATTGAAAACTTAGTAAGGAGTTTGAATCCTGGTTTGTAGGTCAAGAGTGACATCGCAAACTCTAAACCTATTGAGACATGAGTCGTTGCCGACATAAAAAAAGCCGTTCCTCCCGTAACATTCATAGAAACAAATACAGAAATATTATGCGAGAGTGGAATCTCACCTGCAATCCATATTGGTGTTTCTGCAAACGCAGCCCTGATGCCTGAATCAATAAAAAGCCTGTTATAGTAGAGACCAAGGAATTGGCGTTGGAGCTCAGCGGTTACAATGCGGATACGTAGCATGTTCTGAATATACCAGGTGCTATACGCCATAGATGCAAATTCGGTAAACACGGTAAGCGTGGAATTCCCAGGATACGGCTCATCACCAACAATATATGCAAAGCCGATGGGTCCATAGTAGAGTGTTGCATTGGGGCTAAAAGCTCCTTCGGTTATCAATTCTATAAAGGGCTTTCCTGATGCGAGTGTGAACCTTCCTTCTATGCCTGAATACCAGACAGGGTAATCGGGAATGATAAACTTATCAATTCTATATAACAGAGAACAGGAAAAGCCTTCATATTTTGAAGGTTCATTAAAAATGGGTTTGTTTGTAGTAAAAGCAAGCTGAGCGATGGCACCTCCTGCAATGGAGTCCCAGAAACGGTAGTAATCGGTATCAGTCGCAGCAAATTGTGAGAATCCAGAAAGCCCAGCAGCCACTATCCCTTCCAGCGTGTTAATGCCAAAAAGAGTAGTGGAAACAGTGAGTGCTGCATTACTTGTGCGATATACATTACTTGTGCGATATACTTGAACAGTACCATTATCATTATACGATATAGAAAAACTATCCTGGATAAAAAAACTATCCTGGTACTGTGTATTGATGGTGAACGCTGGCTGTACAATTGCGGTCAGAAAGGACAGCTGTGCAACATCGGGAAGGCTTGGATTTATTGAAGCTGTAAGCGCTGAATAGACAGTATCAGTAGGTTCGGAAAAATAAATGGTAGCTCCAATTTCAGAATCTGCGGTTAAAAAATTATAACTAAAAAATGGTGCAATGCCTGCTGGTAGTAGCCACCGGACACTATTGTAGGCTGTTACCGGAAAAGTTGATTCGTTATCAAAAGCTGATTGTACGTGCAGTAAATATGAAGCATCTTCCCAGACAGCTTCTATAGTATTGAATCCAAGATTGTCCCATGATTCAGGAAACTTGCAGACTGCTCTACCTTGAGAAAAAAATCCAAGGTAGTAGAGCCCCTCTGCTGTCTGTACTGGCTCATGAACGCCACCGCTCATGGGAACCGTTTCGTACCGTACAGCAGCAGTTTGAGTTACAGCAGCATCCTGTACAGCGATCAGTTTGTATAACGTATTATTATCCCAGCCACTATACAGTGAACCGTTGCTATAGGATAAATATCGTATCCAGGTGAGTTCATCTGGCAGCATCAATTTTTGAATTGACTGTACGGTAGTCCCATCCATGCGTAACCGGACTATCGCGCTTTTGCCTGCTTCAGATACGAGCACATACAATACAGTTCCGTCATCATTGCTTACGGGGTTCCAGTAAATAATGTTTTCGGTACCCTTAAGTAAGGTATATTTTTTTGATCCTTTGAGCAAAACAAGATTTCTTGCATAATGTTCAGTTTCTATAGCAAGAATATTGTCTCCTGCCCATACTGCATCACTCATTTTTTGCCATGGAAGCTGAGTTATTTTACCTTTACTGTATAGCTCCAATACCTGTTTAGGGAAGTTGCTGTATCCTTTATAGGTTGATAGCAGTACAGTTCCGTTCTTATGTATTGCAATTCGCTCTATATCATGTTCATGCTCTATAACTTTTTGCAGTCTGTGAGTTTTTGCTGATAGTTCCTGAATTTCCTGTTTATATGCATCATATACGAGGATCGTTGAATCACGAGCAGTAAGAGCTGAGTAGTAGCCTGCTTCTGTGATTTTTTTTACATACATGTAGACTGGTGTTTTAATACTCATAAAATCTTTGAAATTGTTCCAGGCTTCTTCCAGAGTAATGCCATAAATTGATTTGAATTTGCCGTTAAGTAAACCAATATCATCGAGCGGAACAACGTTTATTGGATTCGAAAAATACTCCCACAGTTTTGCATAGGCTTCAAGACCATATGTTTTCTGGAGATAGAGCGAAAAGTATCCTCCGTACCAATAATAGAGGGCACGATTTGGGTACAGGTCCCATGCACCCATGCTCTGCACAAATGTTTTGAAATTGTTTTCTAAAATGTCCTGACGGATCTGTCCTCCGGGCAGGGGATCTTCTGCCCGTCCTATTCCATCGTGGCTTTCAAATGATACAGTTACTCCCTCTAAAAAATTAGCTGGTATCTGGAGCTGATTGATTCCAAATATCCAACCACCAAAAAATTTTGAGAGTGAACGAGTGAGAGAGTTCAGACCACTAAGAGAAACAAAATGTGTAAGTTCATGATAGAATAGCTTGTATAACTGGTTATTAAATGATAGCTGTGAATTATTTGATATGCTTGTTTCATATAAAACTATTTTAACAATTGGATAGCTTGAAAAAAAGCCATTTATGCTTTCACTGTCAGGTGTTATGAGAACAGGAATGGTAAGTTCTGGTTTAGTTCCAAGCTTTTGAGCTACTTCTTCATAGAGAGCATCGGCAAAACTTGCAAGATAGTATGCTGACTTTTTTGAAGGTTCAGGGAATATTATAGTAAAATATTGCGTTTTAATTTGATATAGCTTATAGGGTTTATCATATATTTGGGCGAATAGAGTACTACTGAGAATAATAATCAGTATGGCTGTAGCTATGCGTTTCATACATGCTCCTCGACTTTTCATATTTCAGTGTAGCAAGTATATGAAAGAATATCAAAATGCTCAAGCTGATGCTGCTGCCTCGTTGCTGTTCGGTGTTCTGGAATCACTGGCTATATGGTCAAGGTTAATAGTATCTAAGAAATGCTACTTTTCTTTTGCTGTTCGTGCATGATACACTTTTATGACAGGTGAGGAAAAAATATGAATCGAGTTTTAGAATTGTTCACAACACTAACGCATGAAACACGGTTTTACATAGTGCGTCATGGAGAAAGTATTGCGAATCTCGAACGGCGCATACAGGGACACACCGATTATCCATTGAGCGCTAATGGGAAGCGGCAGGCAGAGAGCGCCGGGGAGTGGTTTAGAGGAAAAGCAATAAAAAAAGTATTTACATCTCCATTGCAGCGAGCGTCTGAGACTGCGACCATTATTGCAAAAACAGCTCATTTACCTCATCCAGAAGTTTGTGAAACACTCATAGAACTTGATACAGGCAAATACTCTGGTCTTACGGTGGACGAAGTACAAAAACGCTATCCGCACGAACAAGAGCTTTTCAAATCTAAAAGCTGGGCAGCAGTGAGCGATGCAGAAACGGAAGCTTCACTCTATGCTAGAGCTCATTTGGCATGGGAAAAGTTTATAACAGAAGCTAATATGGTACAGGGTGATATTCTTGCTGTAACACACGGGGGCTTTATTCAATGGCTTGTTCGTACAACGTTTGGTTCGGATACATGGTCTCCCCTTTTGACCACAGGCAACTGCGGACTTTTTTTACTGCATGCAATTCCTGTTAAACCAGGAATGCCCTGCTTTTTGCAATGGGTTCACATAAACTATGATATTACTGATGTAGAAGAGCAGGTTCCACCAGTTTTTTAATCAAACTAATTTTTAGTTAAATAGTCTGACTTCTCTAAAGCTCTCCCAGAGCGGTTCATTTTGAGGAAACGGAGCATGTAATATGAGAGGCTCTCTGAGCAGTGCGGTAAAAAAGTCTTTAAGCTCAGAGTGCTTTTTTAGAAATAGCGTGATGTCATCGGAATCAGTCGGATTGTGCAAAATGGGGAATTTGAGAAATCCGGCATGGAGCATAATAAAACCGCTTTTTGTATGGATACGTGAACCATATTTATAATCGCCAACGAGAGGAGCACCAGATGCAGCTAGCTGCGCTCTAATTTGATGTGTCTTCCCCTGAAGCGGTTGTATTTCAAGCAGAGTAAACTCTCCATGTGTGCAAGTGAGTTTCCAGGATAATACTGCTATGTTTTTTCGGTCAGAATGGGTAATAGGCTTTGCAAATGTTTTATTACTGCGTTCATCGTGGTAGAGCCGATGCCTGAGAATACCAGAATCGCCTCCTAAAGCTTTGCATGTTTCTATACATGCAAAGTATATTTTTTGTACAAGCCCGTTTTGAAATAAATAATTAACTACTGTAAGGCTTTCTCTGTTTTTGCAAAATAGGGCAATTCCGCTCGTTCGTTCATCGATACGGTGGGGGGCTTCAAGAAAACTATAGTGTTTGTTGTTTACTAAATAGTCTTTGAGTGATGTCTGATTGTGTTTTCCTTGCAGCATGGGTGCTGGTAAAACTTTATTAATAGCAATAAGGTTGTCGTCTTCGTATAAAGTGGTGTAAATAGGGCTAACTGTTTGCATTATTGTATATCAATTCTCGTTATAAGCACTGCAGTATGCTACCAGCTATATCAGCCTGCTCTTTGAGCAGCATACTGATATCAGGTCCTTTAGAACCAGCTGGGTAGTACACGAGATTCTTGTGTTTTTCGCTGTCAATTAGCTCGAGTACCGGTTCCATAATACGCCATGCTTCTTCTGTTTCATCAAATCGAATAAAGAGGCTTGAATCGCCAATAATGGCATTGTAGAGAAGCCGCTCATAGGGACCAGATGATGAATCGGAAGAATTCCGCATGGTGCTCACTAATTCGTCCTGTTCGAGGAGATACTCATCATCGTTCCATGTATTAAATCGAAGCCTGATTCCTTCATCAGGCTGAATGCGTAGAATGAGTTTGTTTGCATGAGGTTTCCCGCCGGGGATTTCGATTGGACAATTCTTAAAATGAATAATAATTTCTGCACAACGTTTTTCGAGTGCCTTTCCTGTTTTAAGGATAAACGGTACACCTTTCCATCGCAAGTTTTTTATATATGCTTTTACTGCAATGAACGTTTCTGTATAGGATTCGGGATGTACATTGGGTTCTTTGGTATAGGCCCAGGGAGTAGTGTATTGGCCCCGTACACAAAACGGAGCAAGCGCCGAATGAGGAGGAAACTCGATAGCTTTAAGGATTTCAATTTTATTATCACGGATACGATCAGGAGCAAACGCATCTGGCGGTTCCATAGCTGTTAAACACAGCAATTGCAGCAAATGGTTCTGGAGCATATCGCGTGATGCACCAACAGTGTCATAGTAGGCTCCGCGGGTTCCAATTCCCTCACTTTCTTCCACATTAATTTCTACTTTTTCTATATAGTGTCGATTCCAGAGCGGTTCAAAAACTGTGTTTGAAAATCTAAAGTACATAAGGTTTTGTACTGCGTTTTTACCAAGGTAATGATCAATACGGTAGATATCTGTTTCATGGTAATACTTGTGCAGGAGTGTGTTAAGTTTTCTTGCACGAGCAAGATTAGTTCCAAATGGCTTTTCGATAATAATTCGACGAAAGCCTCGGTGTGTGCAGGTTTTTCCTGCCAGTCCATGGAGAGCAATTTGCTCTGCTGCTGTATCGAATAACGTGGGGGGGCAGGCTAAATAAAACAGTGCATGAGCATCAACGCTCAGTGCTGTTTTAAGACGTGCATAAAGATGAGGACTTGTGATACTACCGGCTAGATAGGTAATGTTGGAACAAAATTCTCTAATTGTGCTTGCGTCTGCATCTGAATATTTTGTAAGGTTTTTTTCAGTTTTGTTTTGAAATGCCTGTTTTGAGAGTTCAGCCTGATCAATTCCAATTATTGTAAAACGATGAGGAAGATTGCCATTACGTGCTAAATCGAGCAATGCAGGAATAATACGTCGTGTTGCAAGATCGCCTAATACACCAAAAATGACAAAGGTGAGTGGTCGCGTTTCATAAAAATTGATAATTTGATTATCGGGACTCATTTCAGTTCCTTTCAGCATAGCGTGAAATTCGTATTACAGCAAGTATAAATAATACAGTGGCGCTGGCTGCTCTCATGACAGAATAACATTCACAAAAGCATAAAAATCAAGTAAGATACTTACATCCCGCTGTCAGGAAAGGAAGCCTATGCATACACTACCAATCATCGGCACAGATTTAGCAAAACTCAATGAAGTGCTTGATTCAATGGGTTTTGGAGATGACGAAAAGGCAGTAGTTAAAACTTCATTTTACAAGCAATTATCTGAACTTGCACATGATTACTATGGAGGCGTTATGCAGACGCTCCCACGCTGTGCAATGCCTGACTTAAACTGGCTCAATGTCTGGTATACACCTGGTGTATCTCAGGTTTCCACAACAATACGGGATAATAACGCCCGCTCATTCGAGCTGACATCGCGCGGTTCAACCGTGGCAATAGTGAGTGATTCAACTCGAGTACTCGGAGATGGTGATTGTACACCCCCGGGCGGCATGGGTGTAATGGAAGGCAAAGCATTTTTAATGAAATATTTAGGCGGTATCGATGCTGTGCCACTCTGTATGGACAGCAGGGATAGCAGTGGGATTCATGTGCCAGAGCGCATTATCGATTTTGTACGCATGGTCCAGCCATCGTTTGGTGCAGTAAATCTTGAGGATATCAGTCAACCTAACTGTTTTTTTGTACTAGATGCACTCCGCTCTTCATGTGAGATCCCGGTCTGGCACGATGATGCTCAGGGAACTGCCTGTGTGACGCTAGCAGGACTCTATAATGCACTAAAACTTGTGAATAAAACGCTCGATTCCATAAAAGTTGTACTCTTTGGTTCAGGAGCTGCCAATACTACGATTGCAAGACTGCTCCTCCTTGAGGGGGTTCAGCCTGATCGATTGGTGCTTATCGATAAACAGGGACCACTCCATAAAAATCGGTCTGACCTTGCACAAGATTCGCGACAGTATGTACAGTGGAACCTTGCTCAAAAGACCAATACCCGTCTATTTACTACGATAGAATCTGCTATGGAACAGGCTGATGTACTCATCGCACTATCAGCCCCAGGCCCTGGTGTAGTAAAACAATCCTGGGTTGCAAGCATGGCACCGCATGCCATTGTGTTTGCATGTGCGAATCCGGTACCGGAAATCTGGCCTCATGAAGCCATCGATGCAGGAGCACGCGTAGTCGCAACGGGTCGCGGTGATTTTCCAAATCAGATAAATAATTCGCTCTGCTTCCCCAGTATACTTAAAGGTGTGCTTCTTGCACAAGCAAAGACTATTACCGACACCATGGCAATTCGATGTGCACAGAGCATTGCAGAATATGCGGAACAAAAAAGCTTGCGAGAAGATTACATAGTTCCAGACATGGGAGACCCCGTATTGTTCGCAAAAGAGGCTGCAGATGTTGCAGTTCAAGCGCAGCAAGAAGGCTTATGCAGGAAGCACATAACGTGGCAGGAGATTTTCGATCGGGCGCGATTGGATATTGAGCAGTCACAGAAGAGCTATGCCCTTTTAATGGAGGAAGAGCTTATTAAAAAAATTCCAGATTCGATGGTACAGGAAGCGCTCAGCCGGGCAATTAGTAGCATGAAAAAGCATACATGAGAATGAGAATAAGCATATAGTGATGTTCATCAATTGCAGGAGAGGGGTATGATGCTCTAATTAGCTCCAGGAAATAGTAGAGCAACGCAAACTGTGGATCAATTCTTATAAGGAATTCTTTGTAATTGACAGCTTCAAAGGCATTGCCAAAAAGCAGATGAATAAGCAAATCACTGATAGTAATGAGGTGAGCGAGCGCTTTTGCAGGATCTCCTTGTGCCATTTCCGCAGAAAAAATTGAAAGTTCTTCGAGTGCCTCTGCTTTTTTTGACTCATCGACTTCATTTACCCAGGTGCGGTGCAGCAGCAGATCTATATTATGCAAAAAAATAGAAAGTAATCGTGCTTGCCTCGTTTTGAGCTCTCCGCCATTACCATGGAGGTATTTTGAAAATCCTCCTTTTGTCCCGAGCAAATCTGATATAGCTACCGCATACTCCTGTATCAGCACCATGTTGCTGGTTTCATGAAAGAGTTCATACAGTTTTTCCAGAGCAGCGCTGGCTTCTTCATAAGACATTTCTGTCATAGCATTACCTTTGCCATACCGTTACTTTCTCATTAAAGCCTGTTTTTTGTCAATAATGATACTGGTGTTACGAAGCTTGTACGGCTTGAGAAGCTTGTCAATCTACTTGTGATGGTACTATACTTACAGTAGCAATTATTATTGGGAAGGGAATTTCGTATGAACGATATACATGTACTTGGAATTGATGCTTATGGGAAAAATTTCATTCCTGCACACATGCGTAAGGGTGATGAATACGAAATACGCAACAAACAGCTCAAGCGACCACTGACTGATTTCAGACCTTTGAGAGCCGATGAAATAGCGATACTGGAAAAAAATGGGAATACAGCAACTGATTGGTCACAAATTTTAGTTGTTGATCCTTTTACTCCAGAACTGATACGAAACTCAAGTTTTGCTGGACTTGTCCGTATAGGAAAACTTGAGACAATGGTACTCGAACACCATGAACTTGAAATTCCAACAGGAATCACAAACAGCAGGATAATTGCATGTGATATTGGAGATAATTGCGCAATACATTCCTGTTCATACATTGCGCATTACAGTATTGGTGATACCTGCATTTTGCTTTCCAATGATGAAATTCATGCAACAAATCATGCAAAATGGGGGAATGGTATCATTAAAGAAGGTGAACCCGAATCGGTACGAATCTGGATAGATGTCATGAATGAAAATAGCGGAAGGGCTATTCTTCCTTTTGATGGTATGCTCTGCGCCGATGCATGGCTCTGGGCTAAGCGAAGGTATGATAGGGAATTGCTTGAACGCCTAAAAGAGATCACGCAAAACTCTTTCAGCAGCACTCGCGGAGAATATGGAATAATAGGAAAGGGCTGTGTGCTTAAAAGTAACAGAATTATCAAGGATGTAAAAATTGGCGAAGCTGCATATATAAAAGGGTCTAATAAGCTCAAAAATCTCACTATTAATTCAAATGATTATTCTCGAACACAGATAGGAGAAGGTGTCGAACTCGTTAATGGAATAATAGGTTATGGGTGTAAAATATTTTATGGTTGTAAGGCAGTACGGTTTGTTATGGGAGATAATAGCTCGCTCAAATATGGTGCAAGGCTTATCCATTCTGTACTGGGTGATAATTCAACTGTTTCCTGTTGTGAAATACTTAATAATCTCATTTTCCCTGCGCATGAACAGCACCACAATACAAGTTTTTTAATTGCTTCGGTAGTTAAGGGACAGTCAAATATTGCTGCTGGAGCAACGCTTGGTTCTAATCATAATTCCCGTGCTAATGATGGAGAAATTGAAGCAGGGAGAGGCTTCTGGCCCGGGCTCAATGCGAGCATTAAGCATTCCAGCAAATTTGCCAGTTTTTGCCTTTTAGCAAAAGGAATGTATCGATATGAGTTAAACATTCCATTCCCCTTTGCACTGGTAATGAATAACGAAGCAGAAGATGCACTGGAAATCATGCCTGCATACTGGTGGATGTATAATATGTATGCGCTCTTGCGCAATGAACGAAAATTTGAACAGCGTGATACGAGGAGGCTAAAAAAACAACCCATCGAATTTGCTGCACTGGCTCCGGATACTGTGGAGGAAATTTTTTCTGCAATGGAAATATTGGAGTATGCTGTGGGGAAATCTTGGTACAGGGCAGAAGGAATAGATCTCCCTCAATCAGAAATTACAGTGAGAGAAAAAGGAAAAGCAGTACTGCTCGGAGAACATGCAGTTATCGACCGTCTTGATGTGCTGGTAGAAGGTGTTGAGAATTCAGATCGCCCAGTGAGAATACTCAAACCTCGAAAATCATACAAAGCATATCGCCACATGATTCGCTGGTATGCAATAACAGCTTTAGCAGATTATGTTGCACATAATCCGCAGGTAAAATTTGATGAACTTGCAATGGTTTTTGGAAACGATCGTGAAACAGCCTGGGATAATCTTGGAGGTCAGATTATCCCGGAATTTAAGGTGTACACCCTGATTCAAAAAATCAAGAATCGTGAATATAACTCCTGGGATGAAATCCATAGCTATTACCGTGATACCTGGAAGACCTATCGTGCTGATAAAGCAAAACATGCATGGAATAGCCTACAATTCCTGCTCGGCGAGCAAATGATAACATTAGCTCTATTAGAAAAAGAAATTGAACATTTTATAAAAACTGCCAATTTTATTAAAATTCAAGCAGAAAAAACGAGGTTTAAAGACTACGAAAACGATTTTCGCCGTAGCGTTTATTCCGACGAAGCAGAAATGTTTGCAGTTTTAGGTAATCCGTATGAGAATGCATTTATCGCTGCAGTAAAAGAAGATATGGACAGCTGGATTGCACGGGCAGATGCATTTCTTGAACGGATACGAAATAAATAATTTTGTATGAGCGCTTATGCTTCTTCTGTTATAATTTTTTGCTGATTTTCAGTTTGAACAAGAGCTTTACGTTTCCAGCGGCCTGATCGGTAATAGATTGTAGAGTAGATTGCTCCCATGAGCCAACCTGCTGGAACACTCAGCCAGACTCCGGTAATACCGAGGTGGAGTGTCCGTGAAAATAAGAGAGCGCAGGGTATTCGAACCACCCAGAGCGCAAGCAGAGTGTTGATCATGGGAATAAACGAATCGCCTGCTCCGCGAAGCACACCATTATTGATAAACATGGTAGAAAAAAGTGTATACGTCGCACCCACGACAATTAAGTATTGTGCACCAACTCTCGCAACTTCGGCATCAGGAGTAAAAAAACCCATAAGCTGTTTTGAAAAAATCAGCACAATCATACCAACTATGATTGAAATACCGGTCCCGATAGTGAGGGAAGCTCTGTACCCGCGGTGAACCCGTTCGGTTTTTCCAGCACCCATGTTTTGGCCGGTAAAGCTGGTCATTGCCTGGCTGAGGTTGAGGGCTGGCATCGATGCAAAACCATCGAGACGGGAGGCAACAGTAAATGCGGCTATTGGCACTGTCCCAAATCCATTGACAATCCGTGTCATAACCATCATACCCAGTGCAACGAGAGACTGTTGTATACCTGTAGGAATACCAATTTGCAGCGTTTTAGAAAAAATATCAGGCTCAATGCGTAATTCTGTGAACCCAAACCGTAGCCAGGTAAGTTTTCTAAATATATAGATGAGTCCCGCTATAAACGATACACCCTGGGCAATAACGGTTGCCCAGGCTACTCCCTGTACTCCCCATTTGAATGAAAGCACAAACCACAGATCAAGAACAATATTTATGATTGTAGAAACAATCAAAAGATAGAGCGGTGTTTTTGAGTCTCCTAAACCGCGAAGAATCGATGCAACAGTATTGTACCCGAAAATAGTAAAACACCCGATAAAAGTAATTTTTAAGTAACTTTGAGCAGATTCTAATATTTCAGAAGGCGTATTGAGCAATATAAGAATGCTTTTTGCAAAGATTAACCCTAAAAAGGTAATAAGGAGCGAAAGCACAACCATAATAATAAAGCCATTAATGATACTTTTTTTTACTTTATCAAGAAGATTAGCACCAAAAAATTGTGCAATAAGTACATTGGTTCCCATGGTGAGTCCCATGAGCAGTCCAAGCATCAAGAATATGATAGGGAAAGAGATACCTACTGCTGCAAGTGCTTCTTTGCCGACAAAGTTTCCTACAATAAGACTGTCAACCGTACTGTATAGCTGCTGAAAAATATTGCCAATGAGCATTGGTAAGGCAAATGCAATGATTACTGATGTTTCATTACCCTGAGTAAGGTTTTTCATATATTTACTATAGCTTATATGCTTCATTAATGACTAGACCTTATTGACCGATAATCACAAGAGGGACTAGTATACGTGCATGCCGCGAAAATCAACTAAAAAAACACAAAATAATGCAGGTTGTCTCATCTGGCTCATAGCATTACTCGTTGTTTTAGTTTTATTTGTTATAAATTGGAATAAAATTCAGGAAACCATACGAAATACCGGTTTTGATAAAGTTACCAATCTTCCTCTAATAAAACCCCAGGAAAAACCAGATACTGGGACAGGTGATTCAAACGATACTGCTCCGAATCCGGGATCAGGATCAGAGGAAATACCACAAACACAGCCGGTAACAGAACCTTCAGACACAATTCAAAAACCAGGATCGCAGAATGATGGTGCAGGCAAACAAAATAAGCCTGTGCAGGAGACAAAACCTGCAGTAACCGTTCCTACTGGACCAGTCGAGCAATTAAAAAAAACACGGATTGTCAGCCTCTATTTTATCCGCGTTGAGGATGATGGAACAATAGTACGGCGTGAAGTTAAGCGCACTATCGAAGTAAGCGATTCGCCGCTCACCGATGCTTTAAATGCACTACTTCGAGGACCAGGCCCCGATGAGCTAGCCAATAATCTCATTACCCTTATACCGCCCGGGACCAAATTGCTCTCTGTTCAGGTGCGCGGTTCAACAGCGATTATCAATTTTAGTGAAGAATTTATGTATAATCGCTACGGTGTTGAAGGGTATGCAGGACAGCTTAAACAGGTCGTTTACACTGCTACAAGTTTTCCTACCGTTAAGGATGTGCAGATACTTATCGAAGGCCAGCGGTATGAATATCTTGGCGGAGAGGGTGTGTATATAGGAAAACCGATATCGCGATCATCGTTGTAGGGTAAATGTAATGGAGCAAGTATGAAACAGGCTACAGAAAAAGGCGCAAGTAAAACAGTAAAGACAAAAACTGCAACAAAAACACAGCAGAAACAGAGTAAAACAAAAATAACACGAGAGGAAGAGCTTATTGCTGCTATCAACAAGCTCCTGCCTGAGTTAGATGAAGAATGTCTTGAAGCACTACTGCAATCGGCATACAATCTGGCTTCTTCTTTGAAGGAAGAGCGGGAAAGGGCAGAGCGCTATGAAGCCTTTGAGCAGGCTGTGTATGAAACATTTAAGCCTAAAGAAAACAAAAAGGGCACATCGAAATCCTCTCCGACAAAAAAGAAAACGGCTGGTGAATCAAGACCAGTCTTACATATTGAACGCACAGATGATGGTAGATTTTATAATATTGTGTTTGGAGGCAAATGGAAGCTCTTTAATATTGAAGAGATGACTTCACTTGCAAAAATTGCCCTTGTTAAAGAACCATTAGAATCAATTTGTCCTCGCGTATATACCTGGCTCCGACATGAACGGAGCGATATGCTTACCGATTTTGCAATAGCCAATGCAGCCTCACCTGTAATACGCGAATTGGTTAAAATTATACGAAATAATTTTAAGCTCAATAAAAAATAGTTATTGTAATATAATCAATAATAGAATGTGTGGATTTCCTCTTTAGCTACTGCTTCCTCGATAAGCGGGGTTATATTGATACGTTTATACAAGGCACGCTCTTTTTCAAATTTTGCTTTGAGTATGGGGTGTTTTGGGCTAAAGAGCACACAACAATCTTCATATGGCTCAATAGAAATATCAAATGTGCCAATGGAACGCGCTATGCGTATTGTTTCTTCTTTGTCCATACCAATGAGTGGCCGCAATACAGGAAGGTCTGTTGGAAAACCAGTAAACCGCATGTTTTCTGCAGTCTGACTTGCAACCTGGCTCAAGCTCTCACCGGTAATAATTGCATTACATCCTGTTTTAAGAGCAAGCAAATGTGCTGCTTCGACCATAGCAGCCCGCAGGTAAATTGTTGCACATTCTTGAGGAGCCTGTTTTTTAAGTGCGAGCTGCACATCGGTAAATTGGATAGTATGCAGAGTGATACTTCCTGTATAGCGAACAAGAACTTTTGCGAGGCGGCATACTTTTTCCCACGCTTCCTGTGATGTATAGGGATACGCGGCAAAGTGTACTGCCTCAAGTGCAAGCCCCCGAAGTGCCATAAGATAGCCTGCAACTGGAGAGTCAATTCCTCCTGATAACAGGAGTAATCCTTTGCCTGCCGTTCCTGTTGGAAGACCGCGCAGGCTTTTTACCGGGTCAGTGTACAGATATGCTGCGTCCTCTCGTATTTCGATAAAGAGTGTTGTGTCTGGTTCATGGATATCGACGGTGAGATCATTTCTGGCATTGAGAATAGCGCTTCCAATATCGCATGCAATTTCATACGAGGTTCGTGGGTAAGATTTATCGGAGCGTCTCGCTTCTACTTTAAACGTCCCGTGAGGAAATTTTTTTGCTATTTCAGTAGCTGCCTGAGTGACTGTTTCGAAATCAGAAGGAATTTTTTGAGCGAGTGCCCAACCATTGATGCCCGGTGTTGTAGAAAGCACGTGCTGTGCATGTTCTTTCCATTGTTCTAGCACGGTTAAAAACATTCTGTTGTCATGAATTGCTATTTTTGCTTCAGCATCTTTTTGAAACTTAGCAAGAATGTTTTCTTTTAGTTTGTTGAGAAAATATTTTCTATTTCCTTCTTTAAGCTTAATTTCTCCGATTTTTATGAGAAATAATGCTGTGTTAGTTGTGATACTCATAGTGTCCTTTTATGGTTTATATTTTTTGATGCAAGAATCAAGCATGGTAATGAATGCATCAATCTGTTCCTGTGTTGTCGATGGTCCAAGTGATATTCTTATAGCACCCTGAGATATCTTTTTATCAATGTTCATAGCATTGAGGACTCTCCGTTCTGTGTGTTTGCTCGAACACGCTGATCCTGTAGATATCATAATACCATTATCCGAAAGATAGCGAACAATAACTTCTCCCGTTAAGCCTGGTACTGAACACGCAACAATGTAAGGTGAAAAATTATTTGCGTTACTATTCCTGTTTTCTGGAATCAGTACAACCTGCGGTATCGATGCAAGCCCGCTTATGAGCCTTGCTGCAATCGCTGAAACATGTTCATACGCTGTTTGAGGGTTTTTGTTGTGCACAGCCAGCGCAAAACCGCGCATGCCATAAAGATTCTGTGTTCCTGATCGGATTGACCGCTCTTGATTGCCACCCTGAAAGAGTGATTGGATTGGCTTTTTTTCGGATAGGTAGAGCAGCCCGAATCCTTTTGGCCCACCAAGTTTATGTGCGCTCAACGACATGCTATGAATGTTGCGAATCGTAAGCGGTATTTTTCCAAAAGCCTGCACGGCATCTACGTGAACGTGCATCGGTTTTTTGTGTGAAGCAACAATTGATGCAATTGCCTCGATAGGCTGAATTGCTCCGGTTTCATTGTTTACAGCCATTACTGCGATAAGCACAGTATCATCGGTTAGGAGTGATGCGACGGTGTCTGGTTCAATAAAACCATCTCGATTGACAGGAATGGTTTTAACGGTATAACCAAATTTTTCCAGTACCCTTGCTTGGTTAAAAATAGAATCGTGTTCAATACTGCTTATGAGGACAGTGCCCGAACACTTTTGCTTTTGTAGTAAAGAGAGCAGAATGATTGCATTTGCTTCTGTAGCACCTGATGTTGCTATAAGTTCTTCGGGTTTACAGCCGATAAATCTGGCAATGGCAGCGCGGCTTGATTCATAGAGTTCTGATGCCTGTTTACCGGCATCATGCCTGCTCGCTACGTTAGCGTAGTACTGTATGCTTTCTGTAAAAGCCTGCTCAAGCACTGCAGTATCAGGTACTGCTGTAGCTGCCCAGTCAAGGTAAATTGGTTTCATTGGTTATACTATATAGTAAAACTGACAAAAACCGCAATATTTCTCTTGTGTCGCGAAAATTGTTAAAACTCAACCTTCTTGCAACGATGAAAAAAGCAATTTCAATATACGTGTGTAAACTTATTCTTCATAGCGGCGGTCTGGAATCGCCTCTGGGCTTTTTCCTGATTGTGCAAATGTCTTACTGAGATAGAGGGCGCAGTAGCAGTGCCCATACCGTTCAATATCGCCAAACGAGTATTTACAGGGACAGATAATGGCTGCATCGGCTTCACGGGAACCATCGCTGTCCCTACAGGGGCATAAATAGTACCCGTAGCGGTTCCAATTGGTAGTAAGCCCATCGAGAAGCATTGTAGTAAAATTTGTATCCGGATTAACAACCCAGCCCTGTTTGTTTGCAACCATTTCGGCAAATTTAGCAGTATCCTCACGTGTTTTTGGGTTCATCAGTTTACTCCCAATTCTTTTTTCCAGTCAGCCTCAATAAAACCAACAAGATATTTTGTGTCATCAATCACAGCAAAAGGAAATGCGATATTAACCTTGAACTTATTTTTGAGAGCTTCTTTAATTTCATTTTTAGTTTCCAGCGGAATCTGATCAACATAAATATATCTGTATGCAAAATTGTGATCATTGAGAAATGCAAGAGCTCGTTTGCAGAATCCGCAGGTGGATAGCGCATAAACAGTTATCGCATGATTATCGCGCTGACCAGGAACTTCAGTGTACTGTACCGATTCAAGAATCATAGCTCGTACTCCTTTGTGCGAATAATACCTTTTACAAATATACTGCCATTGCTTGATTTATGCAAATGAGTATACAGCGCTTAGTTTCATGAAAAATGTGAAAAACAGGTTTTGATCACTCTTTGTTTTTTTAACACGTACTATTGCTTTTTCAAAAAGAAAATATCATTGTGATGCCATGATATGCTGAGCTCTAATTGTTCTCCGAGCAGAGAGCATGTTTTTTCCATAAAAAAGGATCGATGTGTTTGATCTTTGCGGTACCAGAATCTATCAAATGCTTCATCAGATACTGGTCTAATCTGTGTCCTGATTGCAAAAATTCCACTTTCTTCCAAAAGTGGGATAAGTTTGTACAATGTTGCAAGAGGATTTGCAAGGTGTTCAATCACTTCATGAATGACAATCGCATGGTACTGCTTTTCTAAAGCAGCTTGGTTGGGGGCAAAGTATGGATCAAAGAGTGTAACCTGAAATCCAGCATGAGCCAGCAATTCTGCAAGAACAGGGTTTGGCCCTGAGCCAAAATCAAGAATAGAGGAACCCGGGCGCACATATTGCATTAGTGCTGCAATAAAAATTTCGAGCCATGCGCGGTAGTTTGTATCCAGTTTATTATTTTGATGGAGGAGATAGCGCTGTTTTTCCTGTTCTGGATTGAGACTATACTCATCAGCAAGACTCGTAAAACCACACGAGGGACAGACCCTATAGCTCCATTGAGGCTTTGTGGTACACGTGTAGTTATATGTTTCACCAGAACAGAGCAGGCACGGGTAGGGCATACGTTTAGGTATCAATATACATTTTGAACGATACTGTGCTGTTCGGTGCTTAGCGATTGTTGTGAAAACTGTTCAAGAGCCTGTGCAAGCTGATCCGGGCATGATGTCCCGTCATGGCACGGTATTCCCTTTAAGAGAGCAATTACATCATTTACTCGTTTCCCTATTACCAGTTTTGCCACAGCGGCAACATTGCCGGTACAACCACCATTGAATTTACAATATGTAATAATCCCATCCTGAACGTCAAACTCGATGCTCTCCGAGCAAGTTCCCTGAGTCTTATAGATAGTCATGCAAAATCCCTTTATACACAATTGCCAGTTTATTCATTTACCGTGAATGTGCATGATTATACTGAATACAATAAAACGTGTCAGCAGATTATGGCAAATAAATAGGCGTTGAAGGAAGATAGTCATCACAGCAGAAATTAAACGGCCAGAGATCTCAAGTTAGATGTATGCCAATTAAAGCGCTAAAATGTTACCATAAAGTTCATAATACTTAACATGGTTACACCGTTCCCGGATACTTAGTTTGTTATGTTTTACTGTTACCTCATTTCCTTGAATTCATAGAGTGCGTTGGGGGTGATTATCGCGCTTCATTGTTAAACCATAAAACCATATCTTGTACTTGTGGCACAAGATATGGTTTACAAACATTGATTACTACAGTCCGATATTATGGTTTCTCAAGGTATTCGGTTACTCTTTCCAGATGAGTCGTTGGACCTTCTTTTGATGAAAGCATGCACACAGCACGTTTTTGTTGAAAAAATTGACCTCGTCCGAGAATAAGCACTGCGTCCTCAACCTGTCTGTAACCAGGCCACAATTCTTGATCCTCTGCTACAAACAGATATCGCGGCATTTTTTTATGTCTTTTTGCAATGCGGTATAGCCTGCTATTTCCTGCAAAACCAGTCCATCCCCCACCGAACCCATGTTCATGTACTACCATTACATCGATGTTCCAGCCAAGAGCCAGTAACAGGTCATAGGTACCTATTGCATCAGTTTTAAGAAAGTAGAAATCTATGGCGTCAGTATCGTTGGTTAGCCGTATCTTAACGCCGTATGAGGGACGGCGCTGATAGTCGGGGCAATTGATGTCCCAAAAATAATCCCAGGAGCTAACACCAAAGTATGAGGGAAATACTTCCTCGGAGGACGCTACTCTGTACTCGGGAAAATTCTTCAGGAGGAGGCTATATGGTGTTTGTTTGGGATCAGTACTGCTTGGCCATTCGTATGTGCGGAGTATATCTTCTGGAATTTCTCGAGTTTGTAGCGACCCTGCGTATGAATCTTCATTGGTGATAGGCATGAAGTCTAGGTATAAGCCAAACTCAATATGAAAAACTCGTCTAACACCAAAGTTATGGACAAAGTACCACATGGGTCCATAGTCATATACTGCCCCTGGATAAAAGAGTGTAGGGACAGATTGAGGAATTTCTCTCTTCATCAGTGTACGGCGTTCTTTCATAAATACTAATTCCCAGTCCCGCTCCCATTCATAATTTTTCATGATATGCCTCCGATAAAAAAGATTTAAACTATAACTATCCGGAGTATAAATTTGCTACCGGATAGCCTTGATACCTTAACGCGCAAACTACGCGGAAAAGCCAATTGGTCGCTGTTTAGCATTATTATGCGAGCGGCCCTCGTTGATGAGCATGTTTATTACATTTTCAGCAGTTGCTTCTTCTGGATCTAGAACTAGCATGTTTCTTTCTACAACTTGAAAGTCTGAAGGATAATAGGAACCACTTTTCAAAAGTCTTTCTACAGCCTCATCGGAAAATACCATATTCGGGAAATACGTATGGAGCAACGTGATAACTCCTTCATTGGAAAGTTCGAAAAACTCAACCTTTTGCTGAAATCTTCGAATGACTGCTTCATCAAGAAGACTCAAATTATTTGTTGTCGCTATGAATATACCCTGATACTGTTCCATCTGCGTTAGAAATTCATTTACCTGCGATACTTCCCACATGCGAAGCGCATTTTTGCGCTTGAATAAAAAACTATCAATCTCATCTATGAGCAGAATATTTTCTCGAGCTTTTTGATTGCGAAACATCTTAGCAATATTTGATTCTGTTTGTCCTATGTAGGCGTCTGCGATATCTGAATAATGATATGATACAATTTTTTTCCCAACTGTCTGGGCAATATGATATGCCAGGGCTGTTTTGCCTGAACCAGGAGGTCCATAAAAGAGAATCTTAAAGTCAATAGGTTTATGGTTTTTTGAAGATTGCGCGATAACGTTTTGAACACTCTTTATTATTTTTGAGGCATCAATGGATGTTCGAAGCACCTCAATGGAATAATGCTCTGTTCCATGATTGCTTTCTCCTTTGGGTTTTTTATTTCGAAAATTCGATGGAAGACGCTCTATCTTTTCTTTTTTATTTGATGAAAGGGCATCTATTTCCATCATTTCCTTAAAATAAGCATTGACAATAGTTTCTACTATTTCGTCTGGCATATGCTGTTGGCTGATTTGGGAAAGGAATTGAAAAATATTATGGAAATTATAAACAGGGAAATTTGTTTTAAATAAATATTTAATAACCCGTTCTTTTATTTTTTCACATAGATCTAAATGAGATAAATTGAGATTATAAAAAATTAGAGCGTTTTTTGGATCTATTTTCCCAACATCAATTGCTGCATTAAACTGAGAGGCATATCTTTTTAAAAATAATGGCTTTACTGTCAGCCAAATAATTTTTGCATTGCGTTTATAACACAAATTAATAAACGAATTGAATGTTTTTTTATTAATTGAATTTAATAAACAAATATTACTAATAATGAATATCGAATCTTCATCAAATTGCTCAACGGCTAAAGAGAGAAGTCGGAAAATCACTTTATTTTCTAATTTACTCAACAGCTGATCTTTAAGATTAAGAATAAATGGATTTTTCTTTTTCAAAGAAGAGAGTGAAAAAGCAAAATTTAACAGTTGTTTTCGAGTTGTTCCATATAAAACAATTTGACATGTTTGTGAATATTCAATTAGGAAGCGAGCAAGCTCTTTATGTTTAGATTCTATGAGTGATGCTTCAATTGGTAAAGAAATTTTAATATTTTTTATTTTAAAAATATCCCGAATTGATTTTCCTTTCCTAAAGAAGTCTATTAATTCTTTATTGACGAAATAACTTAATTCATACGAGTCGATGAATTTTACTAACCCACTTGAAACGAGATTTGATGATATGTCAAGAATTATTTTTATTTCTTCTAAGGGAATATCAAGACTATACCCTATGCCTTTTAGAAAGTCTTCATTTGTCCATAACAAGAAAACATCCCCTAAGAGTTTTTCCGCTAAATCAAGAAAAACGAGAACTGTTATTTCTTTTTCATTGAGCTTATATAATTCAAAAATAATTTTATATAACTCTTCTTTCTTTATTAAATTTGCTATATCACAAGGTGCCATGAGGTTTTCTTTGATACTATTGTTTACTGCATTAATGAGGTCATGCCTAACCGCATACTGGATATTTTGAATAAACAGTTCCTCAATATTTAAATTTTCTGAAGACGAAGCATTACAATGGTTGCTTGAGGAATTGATTTGATTAGCGTTGAATAGCTTTATCAATTCTAAATTTATTGATTCCAGCGAAACATATTTGCTTAATACATGTACAAATTCTTTTGTCCAACTATGTTTGCCTATTAGATTGACAATAAAATACTTGCCAAGATTTTTTTCAAAAGAAGTTAAACTAGCTTTCTCTAAGAATTTGGAATTGCCAGAAATTTCTAATGATACTTCATTAACTAAACAGTCGGAGACTGGAAACGATACAATATTTTCCATAACATTCCTCCATTGTCGTATTGCATACTGCATAAAGAGAAAAAAAAGTGCTGTGAAATTGCCTACGCACGGATGTTAGAAAAAATTAATTAAGTTTAATGCGTAAGTTTTTCCTAAAAGTATAAAGACTGGCAGTTTCTCAATGGAAGCAAAACAAAAAGGTAAATGTTGTAAAAGACATGCGAACCCCTTTAGCAAAAGTCCTGCAATACTACAATCACAGGTTTATCTTGTGTAATCGGTTCCGCAAGCAAGAAGTAAATCGAACCACTCTTCTAGAGTATTATTATATTAACATATATTATTAATTTTGTCAAGTACTTTTTACACTAATTTTAAAAAAAATTCTATAACAAAATTAATTTACTACCTTTCAGCAAAAAAAGCAAGCTTGTTATTCATTTTAGATCCTAATTATGTATGGAGTCTTTTTCGCTGTTTCTAACTTCTTGCTTAAAAAGAAAATACAAA
>ERZ795051.1504-NODE-1504-length-29146-cov-5.463099_pt1 | contig 29146 bp, 30 predicted proteins | sample MGYA00375135_ERZ795051 | MGnify/ENA primary metagenome ERZ795051 (study PRJEB30180, sample SAMN05720222) | activated sludge metagenome | isolation source: Anaerobic digester | place: Japan | collected 2015-05-26 ... | reverse complement strand
ACGTTTGCTGGCCCAGATCGCCCGACAGGAAGAAACGCATGATTGAGAAAATTATTTCAGCCGTTGCTTCAGGAAAACGTTTTCTCATCACGTCCCATGTCCGTTTGGACGGGGATGCGCTGGGCTCCGAACTGGCGCTGTACGGACTGTTGCGGAATATGGGAAAGGAAGCGGTCGTGTGCAACCAGGATGCCACGCCCGCCCACTATCGTTTCCTGCCGGGTGCGGATCAGATCGTTCATGAACTGATTCGCCCGGGAACCTACTACGATGTCGGTTTTGTTCTGGATTGTTCGGAACTGGAGCGAGTGGGGAACCTGGAGGCGGATGTGGCCGCTGTCCCCACCCTGATCAATATCGATCATCATGTTTCCAACGGCGGATTTTGCGCGCTTCGCCTGCTCGACCCCAAGGCCAGTTCCACGGGGGAGCTGATCTACCGTCTGATGCGGGAAATGCGCGCGCCGATGACGAAGGACATCTGCACGAATCTGTACGCGGCGATTCTGACGGACACGGGCGGTTTCCGCTATTCCAGCACCCGTCCGGAGACGCTGCGGACGGCCGGAGACCTGGTGGAAGGCGGTGCGGATCCGCAGTGGATTTCCGAACATATCTACGAAAGCGATCCGCCGGCGAAGCTGCAGCTCCTGGTCCGCGTGCTGGAAACCCTGGAAATGGATCCGGTTCTCGGGGTTGCGTCGATGACCGTGACGGAAGAGCATTTGCGGCAGACGGGCGCGACGATGGAGCACACGGACGGTTTTATCGATATTCCCCGCACGGTCCAGGGAATCAACATCGCGATGCTCTATACGCAAACGGGTGAAGGGCAGTTCAAGTTGAGTCTGCGGTCCAAAGGACGGATCAATGTGGAAAAAATCGCCCGTCGCTTCGGCGGCGGAGGCCACATCAACGCCGCGGCCTGCCGGATCGAAGGCGACCTGGCCGCGATCAAGTCCCGCGTGCTTGAAGCGATCAGGGAAGCTTAGTCGTTTATGGACGGAGTCGTGGTGATGGACAAACCGGCGGGTCTGACGTCCCACGACGTCGTAAGCCGGGTCAAGAAGATTCTGGGCGCGCCGAAGGCGGGGCATACCGGAACGCTGGACCCCATGGCCACCGGGGTTTTGCCGGTTTGTGTGGGAGAAGCGACGAAGCTGGCTGCGTTTTTGACGGGGGACGAAAAAACCTACCGGGCAACCCTGTTGCTGGGCCTCGAGACGGATACGCAGGACATTCAGGGACGGGAAACCGGCCGGTCGGACCGGGTTCCCTCCGACGAGGAGATCCGGGCGGTGCTGGGAAGCATGAGGGGGAAGATCCGACAGGTTCCGCCGGCTTTTTCGGCCCGGAAACACAAGGGAAGGCCCCTGTACAAATATGCGCGAGCCGGGGAATTTCCGGACGTGGCCGCCCGTGAGGTGGAAATCTTCGCGCTCGAAGTGATCGACATCGGCTATCCGTCCGTGACCTTTGAAATCACCTGCTCGAAAGGCACGTACATCCGGACGATCTGCGCCGATGCGGGCCGCGCGCTGGGCTGTGGCGGCTGTTTATCCGGATTGCGGCGGCTGCGGAGCGGCTCTTTCACCGAAGCCATGGCCGTGCCCCTGCCGGAGGACGCGTCGGGCCGGACGGCGCTGCTGGCGAAAATGCTGCCGATGGCGCAGGCTCTGCCTGCAATGGCGGCGGTTGAAATCGGCGAGCCGACGGCGGGCAGACTGAAGGCTGGATTTCAGCCGGATGCCTCGATGATGCGGGAAAATGTTCTTCCTTCCCTTGCGGCGGGAGATATGATAAAGTTCATCAATCCGGACGGCTGTCTGGTGGCGCTCGCGGAAATGCAGATGTCGTCGGTCGATGTCGAAAAACAGGACGGGAAAACCCGGGTGGCCAGGATGCTCAGAGTCTTCAACGATTTGCGTCCGTGAGCCCGGAACATAAAAAGGATATTATTCTGATAGGGAGGATTTGACGTGTTAACTTTGGAAAAGAGGAAAGCATTAATCGAGAATTACCGTCTTCACGAGAACGATACCGGTTCACCCGAGGTGCAGATTGCCCTGCTCAGCGCGAGAATCGAATACCTGACCGAGCATTTCAAGACGCACCAGAAAGATCACCACTCCCGGCGCGGCCTGTTGAAGCTCGTCGGCCAGAGAAGAAGATTGTTGAATTATATCAAAGAAAGCGATGTGGAACGTTACAGAACCATAATCAAGCGTCTGGGTCTCAGGAAGTAACTCAAGTCATTCAAGGGCGGAAGGCAAAAGCGTCACCGATTGGCCATGGTTTTTGTTCATCCCTGCGTCAATCGGCTTTTGCGTTTCGCCCTTGAATTTCCTGTTCCGGACCGCAAACCCAAAGAAGGTGGAGGAAAGTGAATGAGTGACAATTTCAGTGCGGATTTCGCAGGGCGAAATTTTACCATCAAAACCAATTATGTAGCCGCGCAGGCGGACGGTTCCACGCTGGTCTATTACGGGGACACCGTCGTGCTGGTGACGGCGGTATCCCTGAAAAGCGTGAGGGAGGGCGTCGATTTTCTGCCGCTCACGGTGGATTATCAGGAAATGACGTTTGCCGCGGGCAAAATTCCCGGCGGTTTTTTCAAGCGGGAAGGACGTCCCAACGAGCGGGAGATTTTAACCTCCCGCATCATCGACCGGGCGATTCGACCCCTGTTTCCCAAAGGGTACTATTCGGAAACCCAGATCGTGGCGACGGTGCTGTCGGTGGATAAGGAAAACGACGCGGATGTTGCGGCCATGATCGGCGCGTCGGCTGCTTTGGAGATATCCGACATTCCGTTCAAGGGACCGATCGCCGGCGTGCGCGTCGGCCGGATCGGAGGCGAACTGGTCGTCAATGCGTCCGCGGAAAATATGCAGGAAAGCGAAATGAATCTCTTCCTGGTGGGACGCAAGGTTACGCCGAGCCGGTCGGGCCGCGCTTATGACGTGGAGCTGGTCATGATGGAAGGCGAAGCCAAAGAGGTGCCGGAAGACGTTATCGTCGATGCCATCAAGTTAGGCCTGGAGGCCGTTCGGCCGGTGATTGATCTGCAGGACCGGATTCGGGCGGCGATCGGAAAAGCCAAGCGGTCGGTGGACGAAACCGCCCCGGGGGAGGAACTGATCGCCCGGGTGCGCGAGGAGGCTTTGCCGGGGCTCAAGGAAGGTTACGGCATGCCGCGCAAGCTGGAACGCTACGCCAAGCTGGGCGAAGTCCGGGAAGCGGTCATCAAAAAAATCGGCGGCGATGACGCGGCGCTTTGCAAAAAAGTTGCGGCGATTATCGAGCATCTGGAATCCCGCATTCTGAGAGACATGATTCTCCTGGAAAAGAGAAGAATCGACGGCCGGTCTTCGACCGACATCCGTCCGATCCATTCGGAAGTCGGCGTGCTGCCGCGCGCCCACGGATCGGCTCTCTTCAACCGCGGGGAAACGCAGGCGCTGGCGGCGCTCACCCTGGGAACCTCCTCGGATGAGCAGCGCATGGACTACGTCGGCGGCGAGGAACTCCGTTCCTTCCTGCTGCATTATAATTTCCCCCCCTACAGTGTGGGGGAGGCGAAGATGTTGCGCTCACCCGGCCGCAGGGAAATCGGCCACGGCGCGCTGGCGCGCAAGGCGCTGGTTCCCGTGCTTCCGCCGGCGGAGCAGTTTCCCTATACGATCCGGATCGTTTCCGAAATTCTCTCTTCCAACGGATCGTCCTCCATGGCGACCGTGTGCGGCGGCATCCTCTGCCTGATGGACGGCGGCGTACCGGTGCGGGACATCGTCGCGGGCATTGCGATGGGACTGCTCAAGGAAGGCGACCAGGTCGTCATCCTGTCCGACATTCTGGGCGATGAAGACCACGCGGGCGATATGGATTTCAAAGTCTGCGGAACCGAAAAAGGCGTGACCGCCATGCAGATGGACATCAAGATCGACGGTCTGACGGATGACATCCTTCGCAAAGCGCTGGCTCAGGCCCGCGACGGCCGTCTGCATATCATCGGCAAGATCCGTGAAACCCTGTCCGCGCCGCGTCCGGATATCTCGCTCTACGCGCCGCGGATCACCACCGTCAAGGTGAAGGAAGACCAGGTCCGCACCGTCATCGGCTCCGGCGGAAAGAACATCCGCCAGATCATCAGTGAAACCGGCGTCACGATCGACGTGGAAGACGACGGGACCGTGACGATCGCGTCCGCCGACGCCGAAGCGGCGGCCCGCGCCGTGGCGATGGTCAAGTGGCTGACGGAAGAGGCGGAAGTCGGCAAGATATACCGCGGCACCGTCAAGAAAATCGTTGATTTCGGCGCGTTTGTCGAAATCCTGCCCGGAACGGAAGGCCTGCTGCACATTTCGCAGATTGCCAAAGAAAGAATCGCCAAGGTGACGGACGTCCTGAAGGAAGGCGATGAGGTCATGGTCAAAGTGCTCGAAGTGGACAAGCAGGGCAAAATCCGTCTCAGCCGGAAAGAAGCGCTGGGGGCGGAAGTCAAGTAGCGGTTCAACGACCGGAAATTTTCCTTCCGCGGCGGATAATCGACGCCGCGGAAGGAGCTCCTTCATTTTTTCATGGAAACCATCGACGTTCGAATACGAAGAATCGCCGGCAGCGAGGACCTTCCCCTGCCCCGGTACATGACCGACCGGGCGGCGGGAATGGATCTCTGCGCGGCCGTCGCGGCGGAGGAAACGATTCCGCCCGGCGGGCGCAAAAAAATTCCGACCGGCATCGCCGTGGCGCTGCCGGAAGGCTATGAGGCGCAGATTCGTCCGCGCAGCGGCCTGGCGCTTCACGAGGGCGTCACGCTTTTGAACGCTCCGGGAACCATCGATGCGGACTACCGCGGTGAAATCGCCCTGATTGTCGTCAATCACGGAGATGCGCCCTTCGTGGTGACGAGAGGCGCGCGGCTGGCGCAGATGGTCGTCCAGAAAGTCTGCCGTGTCCGGTGGGTGGAATCCGACGGGCTGGATGAGACGCAAAGAGGCGCGGGCGGTTTCGGACATACCTGAAAAAAGACGGGATTTTGCAATTATCGCGAAACCGTGGTAAGAAAGGCCCAAAAAGCCATCCACAAGGGGCGCATGAAAAAATTCAAAGTTCAAAAAACTTTTCAGGAAATCAACGAGAAGATTAAAAAGGGACGGGCCGTTGTCGTCACCGCCGAGGAAATGATCGACGTGGTGGAGCGCCACGGAGAGGTCGAGGCGGCCCGCCGCGTCGATGTCGTCACGACCGGCACCTTTGGCGCGATGTGCTCTTCGGGCGCCTTTCTGAATTTCGGACATACCGCTCCGCGCATCCGGGCGTCCCGCGTCTGGCTCAACGACGTGCCCGCCTACGGAGGCATCGCGGCGGTGGACTGCTACATCGGCGCGACGGAAGTCGCCGAGGGCGATCCGCTCAACAGCGTCTATCCCGGCGAATTCAACTACGGCGGCGGCCACGTGATCGAGGACCTGGTCTCCGGCAATGTCGTCAAATTGCGGGCCGAGGGATACGGGACGGATTGTTATCCGTCGCGCAAATTTGAAAAGAACATCACCATCAACGATCTGCGGGACGCCTTTCTGTTCAATCCGCGCAACGCCTATCAGAACTATAATTGCGCCGTGAATCTTTCCGACACGACGATTTACACCTACATGGGCATTCTGCGTCCGCGCATGGCCAACATTTCCTATGCGACGTCCGGCCAGCTCAGCCCTTTGTTCAACGATCCCTACTACCGGACGATCGGCATCGGAACGCGGATCTTTCTGGGCGGCGCCCAGGGTTTTGTCGCCTGGCCGGGTACGCAGCATAATCCCCATGCAGCCCGGTCCGCCAACGGCGTTCCCAAGGAGGGAGCGGGTACCCTGGCGGTGATCGGCAATCTGAAGGAGATGAGCCCCGAGTGGCTGACCGGCGCCAGTATCTTGGGATACGGCGTTTCTTTGTTTGTCGGTATCGGCATCCCCATTCCCATTCTCGATGAAGAAATGGCGCGCTATACCGCGGTGAAGGATGAAGATATCTACGCCCAGGTGTATGATTACAGCATGGACTATCCCAAGGGCAATCCCAGGCCCATCGCGGAAGTCAACTACCGTGACCTGCGCAGCGGCAAGGTGATCCTCCGCGACAAAGAAGTCATTGCCGCCCCTCTGTCCAGCTACTACAAGGCCCATCAGATCGCCGAACATCTGAAGGGCTGGATCGAGGGCGGGAAGTTTCTGCTGGGAGAGCCGCAGCAGAATCTGCCCTCCGGACCTTTTGCCTGATTCGGAGGGCAAGGATCAATTGATCAATAAATTTAAGGTTTATGAAATATCTTTGCTTGACTTTTGCTCCCGATTGTAGTTTTTTAAAGCACAAGAGAAGTCATTTTTGTACGCATATCGTGCCTGGAGCATGGATTCATGAAAATCGGGAGGTATCTGGCCGCCTTTGTTTTTTTAATGATGCTGCTCATCACCTTCGGCAACCGGGGTGTTGTGGATAATTATTTGATCGGCAAAAGACTGTCGCAACTGAAAGCGGAAAACAATGCACTGATCGCGCAAAACAAAGAACTGGCGGGAAAGATCCATTTGCTCAGAACCGATCCGGCCTATATTGAAGCGATCGCGCGCAACGAATTGGGCATGGTCAAACCGGGGGACGTCGTGTACCGGATGGACCAGTAACCGGAAGCATGTGAACCCATACACGGTGCTGGAATGGATTTAAAAAACTTATTTTCTGGAACCAAAAGCCTTGTCGGTCTGGATATCGGATCGACCTCCATGAAACTGGCCGAGATCGTCGGCACCTCTCAGGGGTTGACCCTCAACCGGTTTCTTCATATTCCCGTGCCGCCCGGCGTCATCGTGGAAGGCATCCTGCAGGACCCCGGCGCTCTGTCCGGCGTGATCAAGGAGCTGTTCCGCAATTCCGGCTGCAAGGGGAAAGGCATCGTCACCTCCCTCTCCGGCAATTCCGTCATCATCAAAAAAGTGACGCTGGCCCAGATGGAAGAAACGGAGCTGCGCGAATTGATCCACGACGAAGCCGGCAAGTATCTCCCTTTCGACAACATGGACGACGTGAATTACGATTTCCAGATCCTGGGAGACAATGAGTACAATCCCAGCCAGATGGACGTTATGATCGTCGCCGCCAAAAAAACGGATGTCAACGGCTACCTGGACGCGTTTGCCGCGGCCGGCCTTCAGGTCATGATCATGGACGTGGATTCCTTCGCGCTGGAAACCATGTATGAGGCGAACTACGACTTTGAAGAAAATGAAATTGTCGTCATCGTCAACATCGGCGCGAGCCTGACCAACATCAACGTGATCAAGGGCGGCATGTCCATCTTCACAAGAGACTTCACGATGGCCGGAAACGCCGTCACGGAGGCGCTGCAGGAAAGGTTCCAGGTGTCGGCGGAAGAAGCCGAGCGGATGAAAGTGGAGGGGACCGGCGGCGAGCAACAAATTCCGGATCTGGAAAACGTCATTCTGGACTGCGCCGAGCCCATTTGTTCGGAAATCGAACGATCCGTCGATTATTTCCGGTCCACGTTCGGCGGAGAAGAAATCAAGCACGTCTTCCTGTCCGGCGGATCTTCGAGCATTGCCGGATTGTGCGACCTTTTGTCCCAGCGATTGAACATCGGCACAGAACGAATCAATCCGCTTGTCAAGATCGGATACAACAAAAAAAATATTGATGAGGGAAAACTGGACCACATCAGAACCATCGGCGCTGTAGCCATCGGGTTGGGTTTAAGGAAAATAGGTGATAAATGATTAAAATCAATCTTATCCCATACCATGAAAAAGAAAAGAAAGAGAATCTGGCCCGGCAGATCGCCATCATGGCCGGGTCCCTTCTTCTTTTTGTTCTTTGTCTGGTCGGCTTGTACGTCTATATGACCGTTCAGGTTGGCAGTCTGGAAACGAAGCTCACGGAGTCCCGGGAGAAGCTCAAGGCGCTCGACGCCAAGGTGGGCGATCTGGACAAATACAAAAGCCAGATTGCCGAATTCGAGCTGAAGCTCGGCGTGATCCGCACGCTGGAAGAAAACCGCATTTACCCGGTCAAGATGTTTGATGATCTGGCCATGCTGGTTCCGCAAAAAAGCGTCTGGCTTACGAAAATCGGACAAAGCCAGGACGGCCTGACCCTCGAAGGCATCGGCCGCGACAACATCGCGGTTGCCGGTTTTATGAAAACGATTGAAAATTTCCCCGCGGTCCAATCCGTGGATCTGGTGTCGTCCAAAAAAGTGGAGATTGCCGAAACGACCCTGCAGCAGTTCATTTTTTCCTGCAAGTTGAAAAAGGGGTTTTAAGCTATGGCGATGGATTTAAACTTAGACGAACTGAAGAAACTGTCTCCGCAGGTCAAGGCCCTGATCGTCGTCGTGGTCATTTTTCTAATCGGCTACCTGTACTACTTTTATTTTTTGTCCGACACGCTGACCAAAAGATCCGAGATGACGAAGCAATACGAGGAGCTTCAAGCGCAGATTCAGCAGAAGGAAGCTGTTGCGCGACAGATCAACAAGGTCAAGGCGCAGGTCGCATCCCTGAAAGAAGATTATCAGGCCGCTTTGATGAAGCTTCCCTCCCGGAAGGAAATCCCGGGCCTCTTTTATTCCGTTGCCACGGCGGGCCGGGAAGCGGGTGTGGAGTTTGTCCTGTTTGAACCCCTCCCCGTCGTTCCGCAAACTTTGGAGAAGGCGGAAAAACTCTCGGGCAAGCTGAAGCCCTCCGACAAGAGACAGGAGGAGCAGGAAAAGAAAGCCGAGGCCGAGAAAGCGGCCGGAAAGCCGGGCGACGCGAAAAAAGCGCCGCCGGCCAAAGCGCCGGCGCCGGAGCCTTTCTACGAGGAAATTCCGGTGAAGGTGACCGTGTCGGGCGGGTACCAGAACATTGTTTTCTTTTTTGAAAAGCTGGCCAAATTGCCCCGGATCGTCAATATTTCCGATGTTTCCATCGGGGATCGAAAAGAAAGCAAAGTGGGCAAGAAATATTCGATCACGGCATCCTGCATCGTGAAAACCTATATGTTTGTGGATAAAAAAGAGCAGGCCAATGAAAAGAAAAAATAAGAAACAATGGATCGTTTGGTTTGGTTTATGGCTTTTCCTGGCAACGGTATTCTGCGCCTGCGGCGAACAGGAAAAGAAACCGGCCGCGCCCCAGCCGCCCGCAAAACCTCAGGCGGTTCAAACCGCGCCCTCCGCGCAGCCGAAAGCGGTTCCCGCCGCGCCGTCCGCCGTCCAGAAGCCGGAGAGCGTTTACAGCTACCGGCCGCAAGGCAAGCCGGATCCCTTCAAACCGCTTGTAGACACGCAAATTGTCGCTGCGTCCAAAGTAAAGGCGGCAAGGCAGGAATCCATTTTCCCGCTGCAGAAAGCCGAAGTGGAAAATTTCAAAGTCGTCGGCATCATGGGAGATGAAAACCGCCGCGTGGCGGTTGTCCAAGACGCGGCCAATAAATTTTATCCGCTTTTTATCGGAACGCAAATGGGGCTGCACAACGGGAAAGTAACCGACATCCAGGCGGACCGGGTGATCGTGAATGAATGGGACGGGAAAAAAACAAGAAGAGTGGTTTTGACACTGCGTAAAAATCAATAATGAGGTAAGATCATGAGAAAATATTTATCCAGAATCATTCCGGTTTTGATTGTCCTCTGGGTTTTTCTATATACACCGGCCGGCGTGATAACGGGTTCAGGTGCCGAGGACAAGGTCGGTTATCTGGAAAACATCCTGTTTGAAAAGACGCCCGGACGGGAAAAAATCATTCTGGAAGTTTCTCAACAACCGGGGAACATCCCCGCTTCGCTCCAGGGGGACAACCGTCTGCTCGTCCGGCTGGAGAATTTGTATGTTCCGAACCATTTGCGCGAGACGCTCAAGGGCAATCTGCTCAACGTGACCGATGTGCGGGCCGAGCAGAAAACCGCGCAGGGCAAGCCCTGGGTTTATTTAACGATCCGATTTAAGGAAAACACGCCTTATTCCATTGTGCCGGAAGGCAAGAGAGTCATCGTGGATTTCAACATTTCCGGCGTGGCCTCGAAATTAGTCCAGTCCCGCGAAACGGCTGCCGGCGAAAAAACGCCCGCACAGCCGGGAAGCGTGAAGAGATATACGGACCGGGTCGTCTCGCTCGATTTTCAGGACGCGGACATCAAAAGCGTGCTGCGGCTGATGGCGGAATACGGCAACATCAGCATCATTTCCGGCGACGACGTCAAAGGCAACATCACGCTGACGCTGAAAAGCATTCCGTGGAACCAGGCGCTGGATGCCATCCTGAACATCAAGGGTCTCACGAAGAAACAGACGGACGACGTCATCATTGTGATGACGCTGGCCAAAAAGAAGCAGGATGAAGCGGACCGGCAGGCGGCATTCGAGGCCCAGCAGAAGGCGGATGAGGAGCGGAAAGCGAGGGAGCAGAAGACCGACATTGAAAAGGGCAAACTGCGCCAGATTATGATCGAGGCCAAGATCGTCGAAGCGTCGGATGATTTCATCCGGAACCTGGGCATCCAGTGGGGCGGCGGGAACAGTCAGAATATCGCCGGAGCTTATGGATTGGGGATTACAGGCGCAACCAATCCGCTGACCACGACCAGACCAATGTCGTACGCATTCCCGGCTGAAATCAACCCGGCAATGACCATGGCCGCGGTCAATATGCCGTCCACGGTTATCGGGCCGACACTGGGCCTGGTGTTCGGAGGCGCCCGCGGTTTCATCGAAGCGCAGCTCCAGGCGCTGGAAAAAACCACGCAGGGCAAGATCATATCCTCGCCCCGCGTCGTGACGATGGATGACGTCAAAGCCGTGATCAAACAGGGTGAGGAGATTCCCTACGTGACGCCCGCCACGACCACGTCTCCCGCCACGATCGCCTTTAAAGACGCCCTTCTCAAACTGGAGGTCAAGCCGAAAATCACCGACGACAACCGGATTTCCATGGACATCAAGGCGACGAACGACCGCGCGGATTACACCAAGGCGCTGGTAGCGGGCCAGCAGATGCCCATCATCAAAAACGAAGTGGAATCCAAAGTGGTCGTGAAGGACGGAGATACGGTCGTCATCGGCGGCGTTGCCAAAGTGGATGAGACCAGAATCACGGCCGGCGTTCCCTGGTTTTACAAGGTCCCGGTTCTGGGATGGCTGTTTAAAACGGAAAACATCGACATCAAGAAGCGGCAGCTGCTGGTCTTTATTACGCCCAAGATCCTGACGGAATCGGGATATCTCGAGGACGAATGCGATCCGGCGAAAGTGAACAACCTGGATCGCTGCCGTGGCCGGAAATAAACCGCTGATTTCTCCGACATTGCTCCCTCCGTGTGCGGGTCCGCGGAGGGATTTTTGTCGAACCGTTCATATAACGTTTGCTCCGACGAAATCAACGGCGCTGATGGAGTCATGAAACTGAAAACCGCCTTTATTTTTTTGCTGCTCATAAGCCAGCTCTTTCTTCTGTCCTGCACCAACACGCCTTATCACCGGGACCAGGCGGACATTCATTTGCAAAAGGGCGTGGCTTTCATTCAGGGCGGGAAATATATCGGCGCGCTTGGCGAACTGCTGGAGGCGGAGAAAAACGCCCCGGATGATCCGGAAATCCGTTATTATCTGGGCATTGCCTACCTGGGACGCGGCCTGAAAGACCAGGCGATGGAGCAGTTTCAAAAGGCCGTGTCGCTGAAGGAAGATTATTCCGAAGCCCATAACTACATCGGCGTCATGCAGATGGACGCGGGTGATTGGCAGAAGGCCCTCGAGTCCTTCGACCGTGCGCTGAAGAATCCTGTTTACTTGACGCCCGCGTTTGCGCTGTACAACTCCGGTCTGGCTTATTACAACCTCAAAAATTATGACGGGGCGCTTGCGCGGTTCCAGAAAGCCTTGAGCCAGGACGGGGTGGCCGCCTGGCAGCCGCAGATCGAACTGAATATCGGGCTGGTTTATCTGCAAAAATCGGATCCCGTCCGGGCACGGGAGCACCTGGAAAAAGCGGCGGCGCTCAACCCTTCCCTATATGAGGCGCATTTTTACCTCGGAGAGATTTCCCTGAACCTGCGGGATAAAGCGAAGGCTAAAAAGTCCTTTGAGCAGGTGATCAAGCTTGCGCCGCGGTCGGCTTTGGGGCAAAAAGCCCGGGAATATTTGAAAACGATGCCGTAAGTGCCGGAACAGCCGGCCGATCTACAGGACCCCTGCATGCAGCAACCCTCCCGGAACGCTTTGACCCGAAGACTCTCTTCCTTGCAGAAAAAATTTCCCCGCTGGGGAGCGGACGGAATTCTCTTCACCGACATCTGCAACATCCGCTACCTCACGGGATTTACCGGCAGCGAAGGATTTCTGATGGCGGGCCGGGACGAAGCCCGTCTGCTGGTGGACGGCCGCTACACGGCGCAGGCCCGGACGGAAGTGTACGGGATTTCCGTTTGCGAAGTGGCCGACAAGCTGCAGGGCCTTGAACAGGCCGCCTCAAAAATGAACCTTAAAAGAATCGGCTTCGAGCCGTCGCGCATGAGCGTAGGCGACTATAACCGGCTTTCGGCCCTGCTGAAAAACGCAAAGCTGATTCCGCTCGAGGAAGAGCTGAGAATGCTGCGGGCGTGCAAGGACAGGGCGGAAATCGTCCTGATGAAACAGGCGGCCGCGATCGCGGCGAAGGCGGTAAGGGAACTCGCCTGCGCCCTTCGGCCGGGCTGGACGGAGAGGGAAGCGGCCCTGTTTCTGGAGACGCAGGCGCGTCGCGCGGGCGCCGAGCAGGTCGCCTTTGAAACCATCGTCGCCTCCGGAGAAAACGGGGCGTTTCCGCACGCGCAGCCTTCCCGCCGGAAGATCCGGCACGGAGATTTCGTCGTGGTGGATTTCGGCGTCCGCTTTCACGGGTACTGTTCCGATGAAACCTGCACCTTTGCAATTGGGGAATTGACACGGGGTCAAAAAAATGCTTATCGTGCCGTCAAGCGGGCTCACGATGAAGCCATCGCTTCCATTCAGGCGGGCGCGGACGCGGCGCGGATCGACGCGCTGGCGCGCCGGACGCTGGGGAAAAAACACAGCCGATATTTTGTCCACTCGACAGGCCACGGCGTCGGGCTGGAGGTTCACGAAGCGCCGCGCCTGGCACCCTCATCGCGCGATGTGTTGCGAAGCGGAATGACCCTGACGGTTGAACCGGGCATCTACTACCCCGGCCTCTGGGGGATTCGGATTGAGGACACGGTGCTGGTGAAAAAAAACGGTTGCGAATTGATCACATCGATGAGCAAAGACCTCATCACCATTGAATAGCATTGAGGTTGACCTGTTATGAAGGTATTTCCAGAAGACCTGCTGTACAGCCGGGAACATGTGTGGGTGCGGGTTGACGGAGACATGGCGACCCTCGGCATTACGGATTATGCCCAGGAGAGTCTGGGGGAAATTCTCTCGGTTGAATTTCCTGAAATCGACACGTATGTGGAGCGCGACGAAGCCTTCGGCTCCATTGAATCCACCAAAGCGGTGGTGGACCTGATCGCTTCGGTCAGCGGAACCATTGTCAGCGTCAACGAAGACATCAACGACGACATCGGCATCGTCAACAGCGATCCCCATGACACGGGATGGCTGGTGGTGATCGAGATGGACGACATGGAGCAGCTCGATGATCTTCTGGACGCGGCGGGTTATCATGATTACATTCTGCAGCAGGAAGCGGACTGAAGCCCTCCTATGACCTGGCGGTTGATCCCGTACCGATCCTACAATGCCTTTCAAAATATGGCCATCGACGAGGCCGTTTTCCGGGAAACCCTGAAACACGACAGATCCCCGACGCTGCGTTTTTTCGGCTGGCGTCCGGCGGCGGTTTCCATCGGCTATTTTCAGGATGCGAAAAATGAAATCGATGCCGGAGCCTGCCGTTCGGCCGGGGTCGATCTTGTCCGCAGGATCACCGGCGGGAAAGCCGTTTATCACCGGGATGAGGTCACCTATTCGGTCGCGGCCGGAAGCGGAGAGCACCGGTTTCCCGACAACATTATCCGGACCTATGAAATCATCAGTTCCTGCCTGGCACGCGGCCTGGCCGAGCTGGGCGTCCGCGCAAGTCTGGCCGAAACCGGCCGGAAAGCCGGAAGAGCGGCCTGCTGTTTTTCCGAGCCGGCCGGCCGGGAGCTGCTGGTCGACGGCCGGAAAATCTGCGGCAGCGCGCAGATCCGGTCGCACGGGGGCTTCCTGCAGCACGGATCGCTCCTGATGACGTTCGATCCGGCCAGGACCGCCTCTCTCATCCGCTCCGTGGAGCCGGCGGACGGATTGAGAAGCCGCGTGGTCGGCTTCAATGAGCTGGTTTCGCCGCCCGTGAGCTCCGAGACGCTCTGCGCCGCGCTGCTTGCGGGTTTTTCCAAAGAGCTGGGCGTCGATTTCGTTCCGGGGGAATTGACGCCGGAGGAGCAGGCGCTCGCCGGCCGGCTCACCCAAAAATACGAAGACGCCGCCTGGACGCTCGCACGCAAAAAGGACGGTTTTCCGGTCGAATAAAAACCCCGTTATTTTTGTTGCAATTTTCACGGGGATCGAATATAGGCATACTTCCCCGGCGGGGAAAAAAATCCGCGCAGCGGGGCATATTCGACGCGGGCAAAAAATCCGCGGGAAAGCTTTTTTAAAAGGGCTTTCCGAACAGGGAGCGTGATTTAAAACCGATTGCAAATTTGAGGGTGGTTGTCGGCACAGGCCGTGTGCCGGACTGCCCTTTTTTTGCGTTTAATCGTCGCCCCGGCCTTCAAGAACCCCGGGGAAAAAAACCATGACACGAGGAGGAAGACATTGGAAGTAAAAGTGATTGACAACGATGTGGAGAAGGCGCTTAAGATTCTGAAAAACAAACTGTCGAAAAGCGGCTTGTTCAAGGAGCTGAAGGTCCGCAGGGCCTATGAAAAGCCTTCGGTCAAAAAGAAAAGAAAAACCATCGAAGCGCGCCGCAGACTGGCAAAAGTTCAGCGCCGCCGCAGCAGTTAAACTTTAAGCGCGGATTCTTCACTCCGCCCCCCGGAGAGGCGCCCGGTCCCATCGGAGTCGGCATTCAGAGCCGAGCGCGCAGGCGAAAGATCATTCGGGCCGGTCGGCATCATGAAGGAGTGCACAGCGTGGAAAGACAGTATCTCATCGACGAATTGTCCAAGGAGGAATCCTGGCGGATCTTTCGCATCATGGCGGAATTTGTGGATTCGATCGAGGATCTTTCACGAATTCACAACGGCGTGACCATCTTTGGTTCGGCGCGCGTCAAGCCGGAGGACCCGTATTATCAAAAGGCGGAAAAACTGGGCAGGCTTCTGGTGCAAAACGGATTTGCCGTCATCACCGGCGGCGGTCCCGGCATCATGGAAGCCGCGAACAAGGGCGCGGCGGAAGCCGGCGGACAGTCCGTCGGGATGAACATCAAACTGCCCTTTGAACAAAAGCCCAATCCTTACGCCAATCTGCAAATCGATTACAAATATTTCTTCATCCGCAAGGTGATGTTCGTCAAGTATGCCGTCGCCTATATCATTATGCCGGGCGGCTACGGCACGATGGACGAGTTTTTTGAAGCCCTCACGCTGATCCAGACCAAGAGAGTGAAAAGTTTTCCCGTCATCGTGATGGGAAGCGAATACTGGCGGGGTCTTCTGGACTGGCTGAAAGACACCATGCTGCGGACAAACATGATCCTGCCTTTTGACATCGAAATGATCCAGATCATGGATGAACCGGAAGAAGTCGTCAAACACATCCGGAAATACGTCATTGTATAAACGCCGCAAGTTTTCTTGTCCGGAGAACCGTTGATGTCCCTGGAAAAAGTCCTGCTTGATCTCAAAAAGGGCAAGGTTGCACCCTGCTACCTTCTCTACGGGGAGGAGGAATATCTGATCCAGGAAGCGCTCCACGATATCCTGGACCTGCTCGTACCCCCGTCCGACCGGGATTTCGGCCTTTTTTTTCTCGACGGAAGCGAGGCGGATTTCGATCTGCTCCGGGACCGTCTTTCGGCTCCGTCGCTCCTGGGCGGCCGCAAAGTGGTCGTGGTCAGAAACACGGAGATCTTTCAATCCAAGGAAAATCTGAGCGATCTGATCCAAAAAATCCGCGAGAACCTCGGAGAAAACCCGGAGAAAGCCGTCCGGTCTTTCCGGACGTTTTTAAAGCTGTCCGGGTTTGCCTGGGAGGATCTGCAGGGTGCGGGCTGGCAGAAGATCACCGACGAGCAGTGGCGCAGGGCCGTGGTGGACGACCCGGGGAACGACCGGCACACATGGCTGCCCCGGATCGTTGAGGTCTGCGCCGCCCGGGGCATGGTGTCCGGCGGCGACACCGATCTCTCCGAGTCGTTTGAAAAGCTTTTCGCCGGAGGGCTTCCCGCCGGAAATTGCCTGATGCTGACCGCCGAAGCGGTGGACAAGAGGAAAAAAATTTTCAAGGTCATCGACCAAACGGGAGTGGTCCTGCATTTTGGCGCCATCCGGGGAGAAGCCGCAACCCGGGAAACGCTCAGGAACGAAGCGCGCAAGCTGCTTCAGGCCTGCGGAAAAAGTCTGACGCCGGGGGCCTGGACCGCGCTCGGGAAAAAGACGGGATTTCAGCTCCGCTCTTCCCTCAATGAGCTGCAGAAGCTCATCGTTTTCACCGGAGAAAAGACCGTGATCGGCGAGGAGGACGTTGAAACGCTCGTCGGCAAAACCAAAGAAGACAGGGTTTTTGATCTGACGAACGCTTTGAGCGAAAAAAACGCGTCCGCTGCGCTTCTGGCGCTCCAGGCCCTGCTGGATCAGGGCGAGCCTCCCTTGATGATCCTGTCCATGGTCGGCCTTGAGATCCGGATGCTTTTGCAGGCCTCCATCCTGCTGCAATCCGGCAAACTGCCCCCCGTGACGCAGGGCATGGAATTCCCCCAGTTTCAGAAAAAAATCTATCCTGCCGTGTCGGCCATGGCCGAGGACCTGCCCGGGAAAGATTTTCTGCCCGGCAAGAATCCCTACGTGATTTACAAGGCCCTTGGCAACTGCCGCCGGTTTTCGTATTCGGTTTTGCAGGGCTATCTTGAGGATCTGGTGGAAATGGACCGGTCCATGAAATCATCGGCCACCGACCCGCGGATCCTGCTGGAGCGGTTTCTCATCAAGGCCTGCGCTTAAAGCTTTCTGATCTTCGATTGGGCCTGCTTTTGCGCCCGGGACAGCCGGCGGGACGGACCCTTCTTGGGATTCAGACGACTGTCCTCATCGTCCTCTTCCTCTTTGTCCGCGAATGCCTCGCCGGTCGCCGCAATCTGCCGGTCCACGATGGATTCAAATTCCGGCGAGGAGAGAGCGGCCCTGCCCCGGCGGACGGCATAAGAGGCGATTTCCCGGTCGGAAGAAACCACCAGAATTTCCTCGTCCGAAGAGGCGATGATGCCTTTGAGCACTTCATCGGCCTTGACGCCTTTGGGCGAATAAGTGATGAAGATGCCGGCTTTGTAATCGCGTTCTTCCCGGGCGGAGCCGCCCACCCAGCCGTCAAAGACGACGGTGATCCGGTGACCTTTCCGGCTGCGGTACCGGGCCAGCCAGTCAATGAGCGCGTCACGACCGGCTTCGAGGCTGTGGCGCTCGAAGCGCCGCAGACGGACGGACTGCCGGATCAGATTGTAGCCGTCGATGTAGATATGCATGAGGCGATTTTTACACATTGAGGCGACGGATTCAATGAAAAAAGGCGGGTATTTTTCTTGACGGGAAGCTTGTCCGTCTGTTAGCGTCGCCTGGATTCAGGCCACGCATGAAAAAGCGGGGGACCGCATCACAATTTATCATTCGGAGGGTGTTATGGACATTAAGAAAATTTGCGTTCTGGGCGCGGGGTTGATGGGCAACGGCATCGCGCAGGTTTGCGCGGCGGCGGGCTATGAGGTGACGCTCAGGGACATCGAACAGCGTTTCATCGACAACGGGATGAACACCATCAAAAAGAACCTGGGCCGCGACGCCGAAAAAGGGAAAATCACGAAAGAGCAGATGGAGGCGATTTTGGGCCGGATCAAGCCGACGCTGGATGTCGGGGAGGCCGCCAAAGACGCGGACATCGTCGTGGAGGTGGTGATCGAGCTGATGGATCTGAAGAAAAAAGTGTACGCGGAGCTCGAAGCCGTCGTTCCTCCGCACTGCCTGTTTTTCACCAATACTTCGGGCTTAAGCATCACGGAAATGGCGGCCATCACGAAAAGACCGGAGCGCTTCATCGGCACGCATTTTTTCAATCCGGTTCCGGTGATGAAGCTCCTGGAAGTCATCCGGGGTCAGCAGACCTCCGATGAGACGGTGGAGATCGCCAAAGCCTGGGGAAAGAAGCTGGGCAAGGAAGTCGTCATGGTCAACGAGGCTCCCGCCTTCATCGTCAACCGCATTCTATGCTCCATGATCAACGAGGCCTTCTTTGTTCTCGATGAAGGCCTGGCCACGGCGGAGGACATCGACAAGGCCATGCAGCTGGGCTGCAATCATCCCATCGGCCCTCTGGCGCTGGGCGACCTGATCGGCCTGGATACGCAGCTTCGAATCTGCGAGGGCATGCACCGAGAACTGGGCGACAAGTACCGCCCGTCGCCGCTTTTGCGCAAGCTGGTCCGCGCCGGCAACCTGGGGCGGAAATCCGGCCGCGGCGTGTATGATTACAGCAAAAAATAATTTCGACCAAAGATGGTCGAACCTGTAAAAAATATATTGGTCACGATTGTATTGGGGGCGGCTGTCGTGTGAAAACGGAGCCGCCTTTTTTTGAGACGGACCGGAATTGCGGCATGGAGAAGTTCAGGTCTTGTGGGCCTCGGCTTTGAGGGCGGCGATGGTTTGGGCGTAGTCGGGCGTTTGGAAAACCGCCGCGCCCGCGACCAGGACATCCGCGCCCGCGCCTGCAATGGCCGCGATATTCTGCAGAGTGACCCCCCCGTCCACTTCCAGCAGAGGTTTTGTCGGCACACCGGCCAGCATTTGGGCGGCCCGTCTGATTTTGGCAAGCGAGCTTTGAATGAACTGCTGTCCGCCGAATCCGGGATTGACCGACATGATCAAAAGCAGGTCGAGGTCGGGGAGGATTTCCTCCACGGAAGAAAGCGGCGTCGAGGGATTCAATGAAACGCCGGCTTTTTTCCCGGCTTTTTTGATCTGCCCGAGCGTGCGGTGCAGATGCGTGGCCGCCTCCACATGGACGGTGATCCAGTCCGCACCCGCTTCCGCAAAGGCTTCGATGTAATCGTCCGGGTTTTGAATCATCAGGTGCACGTCAAAAGGCAGCCGGGTGGCTTTTCGCAAAGCCTTGATGACGGCCGGCCCCATCGTGATGTTGGGGACAAAATGCCCGTCCATGACGTCCACGTGGATCCAGTCCGCGCCGGCTTTTTCCACCGAGGCAATTTCTTCAGCCAGCCTTCCGCCGTCGGCGGAAAGAATCGAAGGAGCAATCAGTTTCATAGGATTTTCTCCAAATCGCTGCCCTTCAATATACCAACGACCGGTCGCTGTCAATCGAAAGAAGGCCGAAGGAAAAGAGGAACGGGCGCGAAGCGCCCCTCAAAATCATCTTCCGTCTTCAGTCCAATCCCCTTTCCCAAAGGATTTTCTTGACACCAAAGCTGAAAAAATCAAAGATGCGCGCATGAAACCGGTCTATAATATGCTTCTGTGGATCGCGGCGGTTCCGGGGCTGCTGTTTTTTCTTTTCAAAATGGCATTCACGGGCAAGTACCGCCGCAGTTTTCTCCAGAAGCTGGGCATGCGCCAGGATCATTTGACGACGGCTATCGGACCGGGTCCCCGTGTCTGGATTCACGCGGTTTCCGTGGGAGAGGTGACGGCCGCCTCGCCGGTTGTCGCCGCGCTGAAAAAAGAAAGACCGGACGCGCGAATCATTTTTTCCACGTCGACGGAAACCGGGCAGGGCATGGCGCAAAGACTGGTGAAGGGCGTGGACGCGTTTATTTATTTTCCGCTGGATATTCCCTTCAGCGTCAACCATATGCTGGACGCCGTCCGTCCGGACGTCTTTGTCCTGGTGGAGACGGAGCTCTGGCCCAATTTCCTGGCTGCCTGCCGGAAGCGGATGATTTCGGTTCTGATGGTGAACGGCCGCCTTTCCCCCCGCTCTTTTTCCGGATACCGCCGGACGCGGTTTTTCTGGCGCCGGGTCCTGGAAAATGTGGACGCCGCCGGGATGATTTCCGAAGTGGACGCCTCCCGAATTGCCGCCATGGGCATAGACCCGGAAAAGATCAGCGTTCTGGGCAACGCCAAGTACGACGCGTTGGCGGCGATGGCATCGCCGTCTCTGCAAGAGGAGATCGCCCGCCGGTTCGGTGCGCAAGGGCACGAGAAATTCCTTGTGGCCGGAAGCACGCATCCGGGCGAAGAAGACGCTGTCATCGAAGTGTACCGGGAGCTCTTGGCGCGCGATCCTAATTTTCGGCTGATCATCGTGCCGCGCCACATTGAACGGGCCGGTGAGGTCGTCCGGCTGCTGCGGGAGGCGGGATTCCCCGATGTCCTCACCGTGACGCAGATGGGGGGCGGGCAGCCGCGCCGGGATGAGAAAGTAATCGTCGTCGACGTCATCGGCGAGCTTTTCAAGGCGTATTCGCTGGCGACGGTGGTTTACTGCGGCGGGTCGCTCGTGCCGAAGGGCGGCCAGAATCTTCTGGAAGCGGCCGCCTGGGGAAAAGTGATTTTTTACGGCCCGTCCATGGATGATTTCAGCTCGGAAGCGGCGCTCCTGGAATCGGCGGGCGCCGGCATTCGCGTTCATAACGCCCGCGAGCTGCTGGAGAAGATTTTGCTCATCCTTGGCGATCCGCCGGACGCGCAAAAGCGGGGCGAGCGGGGCCGCGCGGTTGTCCTGGCCAATGGGGGAGCCGCAAAACGCTACGCGGAGATGGTGATGAAATATTTAGGGGTTTAGGCTGAAGGGAATAAAGGTGAAGTCCACTTGACGCCGGGCGAAAAAGTGGTTTAAAAGAGACCGGCTGCTACGACCAGGGAGGTTATTTATGCAGAAAAAATACGAAGCGCTAAGCGAGCAGGTCAATCTGACCAGGACCCTGATGGCGAAGTCGGTGATCTACAAATACCTCAACCGGACGAATCTGATCTGCTATTCGGAGCTCTCCCGTCTTCTCGGCTGTGAGGCGTTTGTCAAGCATGAAAACCATAATCCGACCGGCTCTTTCAAGATTCGGGGCGCTCTCAACTTCTTCCATCATATGTCCCGCGAGGAGCTGGAAGCCGGCATTCTGGTTGCGACCCGGGGCAACCACGGCCTGGCAATGGCCTGGGCGGGACAGTGGTTCCACGTGCCCTGCACGGTGGTCGTGCCGGAAAACAACAATCCGGAAATCAATCGCATCATCGAAAGCTACGGCGCGGAGCTCATCGTCCACGGGGAAGACTTCTACGATGCCCAGTCCTACTGCGAAGAACTGGTGGACAGCGCCGGTTACTACTACGTTCAGCAGGGCAACGAGCCGGAAATTCTAAACGGCCTGGCCACCATGGGGCTGGAGATTCTGGAGGACCTGCCGCAGGTCGATGTGATGATCTGCCCCATTGGCGGAGGCGCGGGGTGCGCGTCTTTACTGAAAACCGTCCGCGCCGTCAATCCCGCAATCGAGATCATCGGCGTGGAGCCCCAAAACGCGCCTTCCTTTTACGCGTCCTGGAAGAAGGGGGAAATCGTCACGCTGGATGACGCCCATACCGTGGCCGACGGCCTTGCCGCCCGCAGCGTGTTCCATCTGCCCTATGTCATTCTCAAAAACACCATCAATGATGTGGTGCTCCTGACCGAGGACGAGATCCTGGAAGGAATCAAAATGGCACTGACGGCCACCCACAACGTCGCTGAGGCGGCGGGCGCCGTTTCCCTGATGGCCGCCTACAAAATCCGGGACCGGCTGGCGGGCAAAAAAGTGGTCATGATCATGTCCGGCGGCAACCTGAAAATGGACAATCTGAGAAAAGCCATCGGCTGTTAATTTTTAAAGGAGTTTTCTGCTTTATGTCTGAACCGTCAACCTCCGCCCCGAATGATTTTATCCGGGACATCATCGAAGAAGGGCTTCGCGCCGGCCGGCACGAAGGGCGCGTGGCGACCCGCTTTCCGCCCGAGCCCAACGGCTACATTCACATCGGACACGCCAAATCGGTGTGCCTTAACTTCGGCATCGCGGCGCAGTATTCGGGAACCTGCAACCTGAGGCTCGACGACACGGACCCGGCGGGTGAGTCCATGGAATACGTGGAATCGATCATCCGGGATGTCCGCTGGCTGGGGTTTGACTGGGGCGACCGCCTGTTTTACGCCTCCGATTATTTTGAAAAGCTCTATGCGTTTGCCGTGGAGCTCATCAGGACCGGCAACGCCTACGTCTGCAGCCTGAACGCAGACGAAGTGCGGGAAAGCCGCGGCACCTTTACCGAGCCGGGAAAGGAAAGTCCCTACCGCAACCGCTCCGTGGAGGAAAACCTGGATCTGTTTGCCCGAATGAGGGCCGGAGAATTCCCGGACGGCGCTCACACGCTGCGCGCTAAAATCGACATGGCGTCGCCCAACATCGTCATGCGGGACCCGGTCCTGTACCGCATCAAGCGAGAGCCTCACTACCGGACGGGGGACCGATGGGTGATCTATCCGATGTATGACTTTGCCCACTGCCTCTCCGATGCGCTGGAGGGCATCACGCACTCCATCTGCACGCTGGAGTTCGAAAATAACCGTCCGCTGTATGACTGGATCGTGGAAAAGCTGATTTCCGGCGCCCGGCCCCGGCAGATCGAATTTGCAAGACTCAACCTGAGCTACACGGTGCTGAGCAAGCGCAGGCTCATCGATCTGGTGAGAAACAAGAATGTAAAGGGCTGGGATGATCCGCGCATGCCCACCGTAACGGGGATGCGGCGCAGAGGCTACACGCCCGGGGCAATCCGTAATTTCTGCGCCCAGATCGGCGTGGCTAAAAACGACAACCTGATCGACGTTTCGCTCCTGGAGCACTGCGTCCGCGAAGACCTCAACGAAAAGGCGCCCCGGGCCATGTGCGTCCTGCGTCCGCTCAAAGTCGTCCTCTGCAATTATCCGAAACAGCAAACGGAGGAATTCGACTGCGCCAACCATCCGCAGCATCCGGAAATGGGAACGAGGAAAGTTCCCTTTTCCCGCGAACTGTACATTGAGCGCGACGACTTCATGGAAGATCCGCCCAAAAAATACAACCGCCTCGGACCCGGACGGGAGGTCCGCCTGCGCAATGCCTACATCATCAAATTTGAAAGCATGGTCAAAGACGAAAAGACCGGCGAGGTGGCGGAAATCCATTGCTCCTATGATCCGGCCACCCGCAGCGCGCCGCCCGCGGACGGACGCAAGGTGCAGGGGGTCATCCACTGGGTGTCCGGGGCGCATGCCGTCCCCGCCGAGGTTCGCCTCTACGACCGGCTGTTCACGATCGAAGATCCGGGAAGCGAAGAGGATTTCTTGCAGTATCTGAATCCGAATTCCCTGGAAACGCTTTCGGCCTGCAAGGCGGAGAAAAGCCTCAAAGACGCTCTTCCCGGGGCTCAGTACCAGTTTGAACGACTGGGGTATTTTTGCGCGGATCCGGATTCAGCGTCGGGCAGACCCGTCTTCAACCGTGTTGTCCCCCTGCGGGATTCCTGGGCCAAAATCGCCGGTGATTTGAAAAAAAGATGAAGGACCCGTTGCCGCGGCAGGAAAGGATTTCCATGCCGCGGCCCGGTTGGTAGCCTAGGCCAACTTCAGGAAGTTTTTGACCAGATACTCCGCGGTCTGCAGGGCACCCTTGGCCGCGCCCAGCTTGGTATTGTGCGCCAGGCAGACGTACTTGATTCCGTTTTCCAGAATCGGGTCCCTGCGGATGCGCCCGACGGTGACGGTCATGCCGCCGCCCTTGTCGCGGTCCATTCGGGGCTGCGGGCGGAACGGATCGTCGGTGACGTCGATCAGATGCGCGGGTGAACTGGGCAGGTGGAGTTCGGCAAAGTCCTTCCCGTATTCGGTCATCACTTTCTTGACGTCTTCCGGGGTGCAGGGTTTTTCCGTCTGCACGAACGCGACCACCAGATGTCCGTCGATGACCGGCACGCGGGTGCAGGTGGCGGTGATGCCGAACGGCGCGTTGATGATTTTGTCCCCGGCCAGTTTGCCGAGAATCTTCTGCGGCTCGGTTTCGACTTTCGGCTCCTCTCCGGCTATGTAAGGAACGACGTTTTCCATCATATCCATGGCGGAAAGGCCGGGGGTGCGCCCTGCGCCCGACATCGCCTGCAGAGAGGTGGCGACCACCTGCTTCACGCCGAAGTTGTCCAGAATGGGTTTAAGCGACACGACCAGCCCGGCGATGGTGCAGTTGGACTTGGGAGAGATGAATCCCTTCCAGCCGCGGTTTTTCTGTTGAACGGACAGCAGCGCCGCGTGGTCCATGTTGACGCCGCCCACTAAAATGGGCGTGTCCGGTTCATACCGGAACGCCGAAGCGGTGCTGATCACGGGGGTGGTTTTGGCGTACTTGGGCTCGAGCTCCTTGGCGGGGCCTGCGTCCATGGTCGAGAAGATGACGTCGACGGAAGTCGGATCAAAGCCGGCCGCTTCTTCCACGACCATGTTGGCGATGTCCGCCGGCAGCTCTTCCGGGCACCACCAGCGGATGGAGCCGTTGGCGTCGCGAAGGGCGTCGATATATTTTTTTTCAGCAGAGCGCTCCGAGGCGACCAGCTTTGTGATTTGAAACCAAGGGTGTCCCAGAAGGCTCACAATCGCCTGCTGACCGACGATGCCGGTTGCGCCCACAATGGCAATTTTCAACATAAAAGTTTTCCTCCAAATGTTTTTTCCTGTTTCAGGATTTGTCTTGTTTTCTCCACATCCGCCGCGATCTGGCGCTTCAAGCTTTCGGGAGAGTCAAACTTGACAATGTCCCGCAGCTTCTCCACCAATAGAACGTTTATTTTTTTCCCGCGCAGGTCTCCCGTGTAATCCAGCAGGAAAACCTCGAACGTGGATGTGTAATCTTCAAAAGTCGGTTTGGCGCCGATGTTGAGGGCGCCCTGATGCCTTGTCCCGTCCACATCGACAAACGCCGCATAAATGCCGGGCGGCGGCAGCAGTTCCTTTTCCGGTTCGAGGTTGGCGGTGGGGTATCCCAGACCCGCGCCTCGCCCGGCGCCGCTGCCCACGGCGCCCGCCACATTGTAGGGGCGCCCCATGAGCTTCGCCGCCTTCCGGAGGTCGCCTTCCAGAATGCAGTTGCGGATCAGCGTGCTGCTCACGATTTCGTCGTCGATTTTGAACGCCGGAATCACTTCCACGGAAAAACCGAGTTTTCGCCCCTTGGTCTTTAGAAAGGCGTCGTTTCCCTGCCTGGCCTGGCCAAACGTGTAGTCATGGCCGATGATAATCTTGCGGATGGCCAGTCGATCCCACAAGAATTCTTGGACAAACGCCTCGGCGGTGGTTTTGGAGTAGCGCTGATCAAAAGCGATGACCACCGTTGCATCAACACCACATTTTTCAATGAATTCAAGCTTTTCGGCCCTTGTTGTAATCAGGTAAAAGGGCCGGATATTCGGGTGAAGGATCATTTTGGGGTGCGGATCAAAGGTGATGACCAGTGATGGATGCCCGGCTTTTCCGGCCTCCGCGGCAAGCTTGCGGCAGATGTGCTGGTGGCTCAGATGCACCCCGTCAAAATTGCCGATGGTGACAAAAACCTCCCGGTAATCCCGGGTTATGGATTCAATTCCCTCAAAAACAATCATGTTCTTCTTTACTGCCCTTTCACAGGTTGTGCAACATAGCATTTTGGGCATTAAATTCAAGTCATTTTAGCTTGACAAGACCTTCGGTTCGGTATAGTCACTTTTCCCGTGCCGAAGTGGCGGAATTGGTAGACGCGCTAGGTTCAGGGTCTAGTGGGTGTACGCCTGTGCTGGTTCAAATCCAGTCTTCGGCACCATTTTTTTGCCTGTCATTGGTTCCCCTGTCTTGGCCGGACCGTCAATGCCCTTGTCGGAGAAAACGGATTATAATATACAAAACCCGACCCATGCAGGGGGGATAAGGATGACTACAAATAAAAAGGAGGCAACAATGAACAGATGGATCAGGCTGGTTGCCGGTCTATGGTGTTTTCTGGCGCTTGTCGGCTGCGCCGGTCCGAAAATGAACCTGGCGGGCAACTGGACGTCTTCGGAGGGAGGGGCCATGACCATCAATCAGAACGGCTCCGAAATTCGGGGGACCTACACGCTCAAAGACGGCGTCATTACGGGCACGCTGTCCGGCCATACGGTCAAGGGATACTGGATTCAGAATCATTCCGGCCGCCGCTGCGCCGAATCCCGCAACAACAGTTATTACTGGGGCACCATGCAGTTTGTTTTTACCCAGAACGATTATACGGGGACGTGGGGCTACTGTGATGACCGACCGACCAATCCCTGGACCGGCCGACGAAGATAATCGGCGGCAGGGTCAACGAGGGATTTCGGGCGAATCAGTCACCCGTGCCGTATGTCAAGGGCGCAGTCCGCTCAGGAAATGGTCCAGAGACTCAAAATACAGGGAGCGGAATTCGTTCTTTCCCAGAATGGTCTTTTCCAGTTTTTTGAGCTGAATCATTCCGTTGAAGGTCGCCCAGAGGATGATGGCCTGTCTGCGGGGATCCACTTTTTTGAAGAGTTGCTTGTCGATGCCTTCCTGGATCGCGGCCGCGAGCGTCGAGATGCTGGCATTGCCGTGTGCGTCGATCTCTTTCTTCAGTACGGGCGAAAAAATGGTGCCGGGCGACGTTAAAAAGTAGTTGATGATGTCGAAGTAGCTTTTGTGGTCTTCGCTGAAGCTGAGATAGGCCTGGGCAACGGATCGGATTTTTTTCTCGGGCGTCGATTTTTTATCGATGGCCTGGTTGATCGTTCGGTACAGCAGCTCCAGCCCCTCCACCTGCAGGGCGGCAAAAATTTCCTCCTTGTCCTTGTAATAGAAATAGATGGCGCCGATGCTCAGCTCGGCGCGTTTGGCAATCTGATGGATGGAGGTCGCCTTCATTCCCTTTTCCAGCAGAAGTTCTCTGGCGGTGTCCAGAATCAGGCTTTTGCGCTGTTCTCTTTCTCTTTCTCTTCTTTCCTTGGAACCCATAGCTTTAATCCTTGTCGTTGACGGCCGGTAACGGCTCTTCCGTATTCGTGGAGGTTCTCATGTCAAACCACGGCCGCTGCTTTTTAAAAGGGCACCAGGCCGCCCGACAGTGGCGGATCGGATCATCGGCCGGTATCTTGATTTTCGGCAGCAGCCCTTCGCGATGGTTTTTCACCCATGCCTCGGCTTCCTTTTTTGAATTTACGCGTCCGGCGCTGTAAGTGGTCCTTCCCCGGCAGTGAACAAAACCGTACAGCAGTTCATAGGATTCGGACATGCCTCCTCCGTCTTTTAAAATTCCTCGCCGATATTCAACAGCACTTTGACGGCGAGGCCGGTGTCGATCCGCTCGCGATACACGGCCGGCAGACGATGGAGCGGCTCGTAGTCGGAGATCAGCGGCCGGGCGTCGATTTTCCCTTCGGCCATCCAGTTCAGGCACTGAATGTTTTCCTCATGCGTGTTGGAGTTGGAAGCCACAAGCCGGATTTCCTTTAAATTGACCAGAAAAGGCGCTTCCAGGGTGAGCGGTGAAAAGATCATGCTGATGACGCAGATTTCCCCGCCGTCCGCCGCGAGAAGCACGGCACGGTTGATATTGGCTTTTACGCCGGAGCACTCCAGGATTTTTTGGAAGCCTCCCGGCGCCGCGGCAAGCGCCCGCGCGTCCGCTTCCGGGTCCGTCGGATGGAGTGCGTGATCGGCTCCATAGCGGATAGCGATGTCCCTTTTGGCCTGCACCGGCTCAAAAAGAACGATCGGGCCATAACCGAGAATTCTGAGCAGCCGGACGGCGCAAAGCCCAATGGGGCCGCCTCCCATGACCAGAACGGAGCCTGTTCGTTCACTGGTACAGCGAATGCCGTGCAGGGCGGAGGCAAAGGTTTCCGCGAGCGCGGCATTTCGGGAATCAACGCCTTTGGGGATGGGAATCAGCATCTGCGGAAAGACTTTGACATATTGGGCGAAGCCGCCCGGCAAATCGCCGATCCCCGCGGTCCGCCGGTCGACCCGGCACAGGTGCGGCCTGCCGGCAAGGCAATTGGCGCATTTTCCGCAGTACGTGGGGCGGATGCAGACTCTCGTTCCCACGGGGGGGCCGTCGGCTTTAGCCCCTTTTTCCACGACAACGGCGCTGATTTCATGCCCGAGAATATAGCCGTCGGCCAGGTGTCCGCCGGCGACCAGGGAATGATCGGAGCCGCAAAACCCCGTGTTGGCCGTTTGGACCAGCACCTCGCCGGGCCCCACCGAGTAATCGGGTACATCTTCATAGACGAGTCCCTTGCCTTTGCGAAAGACGACCGCTTTCATGATTTTCTCCAGGTTCCAAAATACCGCTAGTCTTCACGCTCCAGGACAATTTTTTCCACCTTGGCCAGATCCCTTTCATAGAACAGGGAGCCGAAAAAGAAGAGGCAGGCCGCCGCCACCAGAAAAAGAGGAAGCATCGTCACCGCCGTGGCGATTCCGTATTGGTCGGACATGGATCCGATGAAGACCGGCCCCACGGAGGCACCCAGGAGGTTCTGCACGATGACGCACAGGGCGTAAGAGATCGCGCGAAGCCCCGGATGGACCACGTCCTGGGTGACCGCCGCCGCGGCGGGCACGAAGGTCATGACGATCAGTCCGCCGGCCAGAAGGAAAATATACTGGGTGGATCCGGTGAACGAAACAAAAGCCACGTAAAAGACGGCGGCGGAAAGAATGGCCGCGAGAGCGGAAAGCAGAAGGCGGGCGTTTTTGTGCTTTTTCATCCACATATCCGCCAGAAACCCTCCCAGGGGAGCGCCCACGATGGCCATCATCATGATGGCGCCCACCTTCATCCCCGCCTGATCCAAGGGGATGTTGTAGGTGCGGTTCAGAAAACTGGGAAGCCATGTCATCAGCGACGA
>ERZ795051.1496-NODE-1496-length-29247-cov-54.001987_pt1 | contig 29247 bp, 26 predicted proteins | sample MGYA00375135_ERZ795051 | MGnify/ENA primary metagenome ERZ795051 (study PRJEB30180, sample SAMN05720222) | activated sludge metagenome | isolation source: Anaerobic digester | place: Japan | collected 2015-05-26 ... | reverse complement strand
CTTTCAATTTTTATTAAATAACGGGTACTTGTCCGAAATGAGGTGGACTGATACAATTATTTGACAAATTATTAATTTTATTGTAAACATAATTTAATGTTCTTTAAAAAGGAGGAAAAAATGGAACAGAAAAAGCAATTAGAAATACTAGTTGTGGACGACGATGAACAAAATATTGGCTTGTTAAGTCGTCTATTTAACAAAGTTTTGGGCAATGACGTGGAGATAATAGTGGCCAAAGATGAAATATCGGCCACAACCCGTTGCGGCATTGCCGACTTAGTTATCGTTATCGTTGAATGTAGTTTACCAACTTCTATCTCCCCCGAACAAAAAAGTATCCGCTTTAAAGGGGTAGATATAATTAAGTCAATAAGGGGAAAAAGGCCCGAATTAATCGTAGTGGCTATGAGTAGTTGCGACAAGATGCGCCAAGAAGCCAAAAAGAGTGGGGCTAACTTTTTTATTAACACTATCTATGATAATTGGCAACTAGAAAATATTATTCGAGCCATTGTTTCCCAGACCCACCATTAACGTTAAAAATTCTTTTTGAGCTCGCTACCTAAGCGAGCTTTTTATTGCAAATATTTAGCTTTATTTAATTCATGTTCTTCAAAGGTATGGCTAAAAATAGTCTGTCCATTATCTAATCGAGTAAGAAAGAAGTTATAATCATTGGGGGTAGGATAAATGGCCGCCCGAATGGCTTTAAGACTGGGATTACAAATCGGGCCCGGTGGTAGGCCATCGTTAATATAGGTATTATATGGTGAAGCTAATCGAGTTTCTTCATAAGAATATTGGGGCTTATTTTTTCCCAAAGCATAAGCTAAAGTGGCACAAGACTCCAGTCGTTGACCATTTTTAAGGCGACGCCAAAAAATATCGGCGACCAATTTCATATCGGTTTCATTACGGACTTCTTTTTCTAAAATAGAAGCCATAGTAATTATTTCATAAATAGTTTTCCCCTGCCGTTCAATATCTTGACGCATAGTAGGAGTTAATTGACGGTCAAAATTATCCAAAAAGCGCATAATTGCCTTTTCTGGAGTTGATGAAGGGCTAAAACGATAGGTATCAGGGAAAAGATAACCCTCTAAGCCAAAATATTTAGGTTTATCTTTGAGAAAGTCATAGCGGTCAGAAAAATCTTGTGGCCATTTGCTAGTTGGCAGTAGCCGATAATCTTGACGTGGCTCACCAGCTATTTGTAAAAATTGTTTAGCTGTAAAACCCAAATTATTTTCGGCTAATTTAGCAGCAATTTGTTCACTATTCCAACCTTCAATTATCGTAATAGTCCTATCAGCTTGTTCTGCTGCTTGCTCCTGCCAATATTTTAAACGCTCCTGGCGAGCTTTAAGGCGATTACTAATATATAATAATCCCCAGCATAAAATAATCAAAACTATAACGGATAGACACCAAATAGGCCATTTGGGACGTTTTTTATTGCCATCACTCATCTGCATAAGATTAAATATATTTTTGTAAGTCACGTTGTTTTAAGTCCTCGATAATTTCTTTGGTGTCATCAGCTTTTTTAAGCGAGGAGATAAAGAGTACATCACCAGTATCAACAATAACAAGATTGTTTATATCATTAATGACCACTAATTTATCCACTAAATTACAAAAAACTAGATTATTTTTAGAATCTTTGGATACTACTTGTCCCTTAATGACGTTGGAACCGGCACCATCAGATAAAATATCATATAAAACTGGCCACTTACCCAAATCACTCCAGCCTATTTGATCAGAAACACTCATGGCCAATTTTTCTACTTTGTTAGTAATGGCGGACTCAATGGATACTTTTTCTAATTGACCATATAGTTGGCGAATCTGTTCATTGTTGCCATAGCTAATTAATAAATCAGCTATTTGCTGGCAAATTTTATACATTTCTGGCTGGAATTTAGCAAAGAGGTCGGCAATAGTTTGTAAGCGCCAGACATACATACCTGTATGACAATAATATACTCCGGAATTAATAAGTTGCTGACAGTAATCTTCGTCGGGTTTTTCTACTACGTCACTAACTGTGAAAATAACTTCATGCCCGACATTCTGTAAATTTTGTCCAGCCTTAAGATAACTATAGCCAGTATTGACATGGGTAGGCTTAGTAGCTGGGGTTAAAATATAGTCAGGGTTTTGACGTAAAAATTGTTCACTAGACCTTAATAAATCAGCAAAAGCTTTATTATTGGAAATATAGTCATCAGAGGGTATTGAAGCAATAATATCATTCGGCTGACAGTACTTTTGTAAATAGCAAACTTCTAAACACATAGCCGGGCCAGTATTGCGACATTCTGTCTCTACAATGATATTGCTTAATTTAACCTCAGGAATTTCTAGTTTAAGCCGTTGAACCATGAGTTCATTAATGGAAATAAATAAATCCTCTGGTCGGTTTAATAACCTGGCCACTCTTTCGTAAGTGGTTCTAATCATTGTTTTATTGCCTAATAAAGCTTGAAACTGCTTGGGATTATTTTGACGACTAAACGGCCATAATCTAACTCCTAGACCGCCAGCCCGAATAACTATTTTCATAATCTTAATAATTAATAATTAAGCTCTTATTATTGTAGCCGATTAATTCATTTTTTGCTATAATGAATCAATTAATAAAAATATATGAAAATACTAATTATACCGTTAGTGGCAGCCCTGGTTGCCCAAGTAAGCAAAGTCTTTATTAAGGGAAATCATCAAAAATTAAATTGGTCTATTCTTTGGGCTTATTCGGGAATGCCATCAGGTCATGCTGCTATCACCAGTGCTTTAACCACCATTATTGGATTAGAAAAGGGCATAACCTACCCTGGCTTTGCTATTGCCTTAGTGTTTACCTTACTTACTTTACGTGATGCTACTGGTGTACGCCGTCAATTAGGTAACCAAGGAGGAGTAATTAACAAGCTGGTGGACGACCTAGATGATGATAACTATTTAGACAGACGTTATCCGCATCTTACAGAGAAAATTGGTCATACTCCACTCCAAACTGTAGCTGGAGTTTTATTGGGAATTATAATAGCCGTCATTGGTTATTTTATCTAATGTTGACAACAAGGACAGAAATGAGTACCTCGACCGGCAAGAGTAATTTTCTGAATAGTCTGACCACAATGACGGCATTGCTGACCATCTCGTCCATAAACCTGTAAATAGCTTACAAAATTGCCTTTTTGACCATAACCATCGCGATAATCACTAAAAGTGGTTCCTCGATGACTAATAGCTTCAGTTAATACTGTTTGGATAGCTGATGCTAGTTTATTGACTTCAGTTGGAGATATCTGACCTGCCAAGCGGTCTGGCCTAATACCGGCCCTAAATAAAGCCTCATCAGTATAAATATTACCCAACCCGGCTATATATTTTTGATTTAAAAGTAAGGGTTTAATACGAGAATGCGGCCTTTGGGCTAAAAGAGTTAATAAAAATTCATTAGTAAAATTTTTACTTAGTGGTTCGACACCTAATTTATTTTGATAACTTTGCCATTCCGATGCGCTCATTAATCTTACCCAGCCGAATCTTCTTGAATCATTAAAAAATAGAGTGGCATTATCGGAAAGATTTATTATTAAACGAGTTGTATTGTTAGGCCAAGTTGGTTGAACAGTGGTGGCTAAGTCATTAGTGGGATGGCCCTCAGCTAACCACTTGGTACCCTTAACCCAAATTAATTGGCCAGTCATTTTTAAATGAATAACTAGATAATAGTTATTAGTTAATTTTATAGCCACATGCTTACCTCGTCTTGAAATATCTAATATTTTCTGTCCAATAAGTAATTGCCGTTTACGACCCTCATTAAAGGTACTAAATTGTTTATCGGTAGCAATAATTTCTTTAATACATTTATTTACTATTAATTCTCTAAGGTCCCTCACGATTGTTTCTACTTCTGGTAATTCAGGCATACTTTTTATGCGGGCCATGACTGTGCTCCCCTAACCTTTAAAATTATAGCCGACTGTCGAACCGCAACCCGTAGTGACTGGCGAATATTATGAGTAATAATAAAATTAGCAATAAATGTACCGCTAAAAGCATCACCTACTCCGGTAGTATCTACAATATTTTTAGTTAAATAGGCCGGCTGATGAATTAGCCTCTTCCCATCATAGGACCACGCACCATCTTTATCTTTGGTAATAATTACTAATTGGGGGCCATAACTTTTCAGTTTTTCTATTAATAATTCAATATTTTGATTATAAACTTTCATCTGTTGTGGCCGTAAAGAATTATCGGTAGAAACCAATTGTAAAGCTTCGTCATGATTTACTATGAAAATTGCAGTTTTATTTAGAAATTTTCTAAGTTTAGCAACACCGGCTATAAGCTGAGTTTGTCCCGGATTCCAAGCGATTAATTTATTAGAACTAAAGATATTAATTAGGTTTTTGTACCAACTATGACCGCCTAGAGAAGAAATATATAACCAGGGGGTATTTAAGGCGGCTATAGTATTAAAATCTATGGTTATTAGATCATTAGCACCGCGATAACAAATAGCACTATGTTCACCATCTCGACCAATTAGCATTACCGACATGGCTGATTGCTGGTCGGCAATTATTTGAATATAATGGCTGTTAATAGCATGAGACTTTAAATTTTTTAATATATTACCTCCTCTCTGGTCATCTCCAATAGCTGCTATGACAGCTGATTTTAAGTTATAACGACTGACGGCTACTGCTACGTTGGTTGCTCCACCCCCATAGCTTAAAAAACTTTCCTTGGCTAATATTTTGGCTCCATACTCAATAGCCAATAATTTTTGAGCTAAAATATCTTGAGAATTATCCATTAAGTGATAATTATCAATGGTTAAAAATAAATCTTCAGTGGCTCCACCGATAGTAACTAAATCAAATTGTTGACTCATATTATGATCTTAATTTTGAGGAAATTCATCTAAAGTGACTTTGATAATTAATTGTCGTCCGCCTCGCAAAACCCGCAGACCAATTGTTTGACCAGGGCGATATTGTTGAATTTTCTGAGTAAGACTAAGCTGTTCATTAAGTGGCTGAGCATTAATTTCTAAAATAATATCGTTAGCCTGAAGTCCAGCTTTTTGGGCCGGTGAATTAGGCATGATGGCTGGTTGATCTTGGCTATCCCTCAGCCAAGCACCCTGAGTCACTGGCAGATTATTCTCATTAGCTAAATCTTCGTTAAGCATAATATAGCTAACCCCCAATCTTGGCCTAATAATGCGGCCAGTTTGCTTAACACTGGCAATAACAGGCTTGGCATCATTAATGGGAATAGCAAAACCAATAGCATTGCCACTAGTATCAATAGCAACATTAATACCCACGACTTCTCCTTTTAGATTAATTAAAGGTCCCCCTGAATTACCAGGATTAATTTGAGCATCAGTTTGAATAACGTTGGTTAAACTAGTCTCGTTACCTTCATCATCACTAGCATAAAGATTACGACCAATGCCACTTACTATACCTTTAGTTGCACTATTTTGGTAACGACCCAAGGCATTACCTATAGCGATAACAGTTGAACCTAAACTCAATTTATCACTATCACCTAACTGGATAGTTGGTAGATTTTTATCAAAAATTTTTAGAATAGCTAAATCATTAAGTGGGTCAACACCGATAAATTGAGCATAATAAGTTTTACCAGATTGGAAACGAATCTTATATTCACCTTGCTCTTTTGGGCTAACTACATGGCGATTAGTTAAAATAAGTCCATCACTGGAAATAATGAAACCAGTGCCCGAGCCCACCACAATTTTTTTAGTGGTTATTACTCCGTTAATATTCTGAGCCACGCTTTCAACTACCGTAATACTCACTACCGCCGGTAGAACCTTACGAATAGCAACAACCGTTGCTGTTTCTTCGGCAAATTCATCTACTTTTATACTCTCCGCTAATAATGGTCTAGCTGGACAGACAATGACTATTAGGGGTAGTATAAGACATAAAATAAATCTTTTAGTTTTCATGAATTTTTAATTATTTTTGACAAGTTATAATGATTAAGTTATTATAGAAAAGTTTTCGGGGATCGTCTAATGGTAGGACAGTGGCCTTTGGAGCCATTAATCGAGGTTCGAATCCTTGTCCCCGAGCTATTTTAGGGGTAAATAGTTTGCCAGTGGATGCTCATGATAACTGACATAAGGCCAATTATGAGTAGTCATATAGCCAGGATTAGCCATCATTACTTCAGGTATACGATTAACAATGGTAGCGCAGGCCGTTTTAATTGTTGATATTTGTTCGAGCTGCAGTCTGGTATTAGATTCTCCTCTAATTATCCACTCACTAATATTAAGTACTTGGGGATTGCTAACTTGACTACTGTGTTGGATTTGAATAACAGGACCATCATTAGTTTCTAAATTGATACTGGCGGTTAGGCCTAGACAGTCACCGGGCGGTATTGTTTTATTTAAAACCGAGCTAATAGTTGATTGGTCCGCAATAATAGGTACTAATTTTTGACTAATATTTTTAACCGTCCAACCCAGAGAAGCTGCTAGCCATTCAGCAGCATTCCAAATGGGTGATGGTAAAAGATTATTTTGACCAATTTTTTTATTAAATTCGTCAATGGTAAAACCAGCACCACAACTTTGAGCCATAGATAGACCGTATTCTTCAAGGTTATAAAAAGTTGTTCCACCAATAGCATTAATTTTTTGGCTACCTCCAGCCAGGGTAGTAATTAAATGTCCCCAAAAAATATCCTGGTAACCACTCGCCGTGAGGGTGCAATAATTTTTTTTAGCCAATGCATCTAATCGTTTAGCAAACTCAGGTGATGTGGTCCAAGGAAAAACTGCTTCACTACAAGTAGTAATAGTATTTACCCCATATTTTAAAGGAATAGTAAGCAAGGGATAAATTTCAGTTAATAAACCATTAATAGCGACAATACAAATATCGGCTGGATTGGCAGTAAAAACCTCTTCAGGATCATTATGAATCGTAATACCCAGTTTTTGTTCAACCCCAATTAAATCCCCTATATCTTTACCAATTAATTCAGAATTGTTATCAATAGCGCCAACAATCTCTACTCCTTTTTCATAGAGATACTTCATAATTAGACAGCCCATCTTACCACAGCCATACTGAATAGCCCTAATGGTATGTTGTTCGGCTTTTTTATCCATATTATTTATTATTCTTTTGATATCTTAAAAATAAGGCAATCGCTACAGCGGCAGCTACATTAAGTGAATCGACTGTGGGGTTATGTTTAATGGCCACTCTTTGTCCTGGAATTTTAAGCTTAATTCCTTGACCTTCTGAGCCAACAATAATTATTATTTTATCGGCAGAAAGAAATTTATGAGTCCTAATATTTAATTCTTTGGCTCCTGCCTTATTTTCTAGACGATAAATTGGATAGTTAACTTCACTTAACCATTTTAGGGCTATACGGGGCGGTAAGGGTATCCAAGGCGTGGCAAATACCAAACCGGCCGAAGAACGAATAACTTTAGGATTACCAGGGTCAACACACTCGCAAAGTATAAGACTAGCATCAAAAGCTCCAGCCAACCGAATAATTGTGCCAACATTACCAGGGTCCTGAAGATGATCTAGGACGAGAATTGTTCTTCGGGCAGTAATATCATCAAGCTGAAACTTAGGCGGTATGGCTAGACCGGCTATAGTCGGTGGAGTATCAGTAGTAGTTAATTGGGCAAAATGATGACTGTCTTTGGGGCCAAATTTAAATTGAACAGCTGAGCCAGCTAACTCTAAACATTTAGCCCCCTCTACTAACCATAGATTGGTTTCATTTCTTCCTTTATTAGTGTGCAAAGATTTAATCAATTTTTCTTGTTTTTGACTTAACATGAATTTTAAATCTTAGAATATTTGCCAACTGCAATATAGCTAGCTAGTAGGTTAACCATAGCGGCGCCGGCAAACTGCAAACCAATAATTTGTAACCAATGACTATTAAAATAGGTTATTAAATCAATATTATAGCCAAAGAAAAAAGTATCTAGATATGGCTGCAGAACAGTAAGAAAAGCATAAAAAATGACTGCTGTGAGAACTACACCCACTAAGGTATAAATTAAACTAGAGAAGAGAAAAGGTGCCTTGATAAAAGCATTAGAAGCGCCAACCAACTTCATAATTACTATTTCTTGCCGATGACTATAAATAGCTAGCCGCACCGAATTAAACATTACTAAAATCATAATTAGCAAAAAGATGGAACTAATAATTATAGCAACATCGTTAATTTTATCAGTAATATAGTTAATCTTATCTAATAATTTCTTATTATCTTGAAAATTCCGTGATTCAATAATCGGATCCTCAATCTGGTCAAGTTCTTCAATAAGCTCTTCATAATGGTCAGGATCTTTAGGTTTTACTGTTAGTGTGGGAGCCAGTGGATTTTGGTCTAGTTCTTGAAGGGCTTGGAGAATCTCTGGGTCGGATTGATGACGCCTTTGAAAAGATTCTAACGCTGCGCTTTGGGAAATATAATTTACTTCTTGAACATTATTTAAATTGGCCAGCCGGGCTTTAAGATTTAAAATCTTATCTTCAGGTACACCCTGCTTTAAATAAATTGATACATCAACTCGATTTTTTAGATTATCCACTGCCGCTTGGCCAATAATTCTTAGGGCTAGCAATAAATCCACCGAAAATAACGTGAGGACTAAAATCATAATAGTGGCTAGTGATAGCCAAAAATTACGCCACACATCTTGAAAGCCAAATTTAATTATCCGCGCTAAAGATAAAAACATAAAATATTAAATAATATATTTACCCCTAGCCTGATCATTGACTAAACGGCCATCGCTAATAGAAATAACTCGTCGATTAAGGTTATTAACTATTTCTCGATTATGAGTTACTAAAATGACCGTTGTGCCTAGATCATTAATTTTTAAGAGTAAATTGACAATCTCTTCGGCATTAATAGAGTCTAGATTACCAGTTGGTTCATCAGCTACTAAAATTTTTGGCTGATAGACTAAAGCTCGAGCAATAGCTGCTCGTTGCTGTTCCCCGCCCGAAACTTCATTGGGATAGCGGTTCATTTGTTCAGTTAGACCAACAATTTTCATGACACTAGGCACAATAGCTTTAATCTTTTTTGGTGATTTCCCGCAAACCTGTAGAGCAAAAGCCACATTTTCAGCTAGTGTTTTCTTTGGTAATAATTTAAAATCTTGAAAAATGACACCAATCTGCCGTCTGAGATAAGGAATTTCTCGATTAGAAATATGAGTTATGTCCCAATCACCGACTATAACTCGGCCTTCGTCTAATTTTTCTTCACCAATTAAGCATTTTACTATAGTAGTTTTGCCACTGCCAGATTGACCAACAATAGAAACAAATTCACCGGGATAGATATGCAAACTCAGGTTATCTAAAGCCTTAGTTTGGGGCGGATAAAATTTACTAGCATTGATAAATCGAATCATAATGGTTTACTAATTGAGGGCGGTAGTTAATAATCTGCTAGCTACTTCATAGCTCTTAGACCAAGTTGGTGAACCTAGGGTTACAACAATAAAATGTTGTTTAGTGTTTTGTTGCTGAGCCGCCATAGCTAAACAATGACCAGCCTCTGTAAGATAACCGGTCTTAGATGTCTCTAAAGAAAAGTTGCCTTCTCTCAAGAGTTTGTTAGTATTTTTAATAGTATGCCTTTGCTTGGTATTGATAGTGCTGAATTGATAGCTAGCTGTTGTACTAATCTTTTTAATAGTAGCATCCTGGCTAATATTTTTAAGAATTAAGGCATAATCTTTAGCTGTACTGACGTTATCCGGCGATAAACCGGTGGGCTCAACAAATTTAGTAGAAGTGGCGCCCCATTTTTTGGCATTAGCATTCATTTTGTTTATAAACTCGTCACGGGTTAGACCACTTAATCTCACCAGTGATTCTATGGCATTGTTAGCTGAGCCTATAAGCGCTGAATAAACTAAATCACGTATTTTTACCTGGTCACCATCTTGTAAATTTACCATCGCTGCTTCGGATGGGGTACAATATTTTCCTATTTCTTTTTCATCTTCTTGACTATAAGTAACGACCTTATCAAGGTCAGGCTTAAGATCTAAAAATGTTTTAACAGCGACCAACTTAGTTAGACTAGCGATAGGTAAAACCTGGGTAGCATTTTTTTCCCATAAAACTTGACCACTATCTCCGTCTAGGACAATAGCGGCTGCTGCCTCTTTGTTAGAGATATTGACTGCTTTAAAGTTATTATTGGTCTTGGGTAATTTTTGGTAATAAGCAATATCCTTAATAATCTGCCAATCTACAGAGTCCTTAGGCAAGCGACCATATAGTTTAGTAAATTGAGTTAGGGCTAATTTTTCTTTATTTAGATCCCTTTTTAAATTATTATAAGCAATATCATTAATAATCTGCCAATCTACAGAGTCCTTAGGCAAGCGACCATATAGTTTAGTAAATTGAGTTAGAGCTGCTTGTTCTTTAGATAAATCACGGCTTGTTTGATTACTTACAACTTTAGGACTAGTAGAAGCATTAGCTACCGCCAAAGAAGAAACCGGTTGAGAAATGATGGCCAAATTTTCTCCTTGCGGTAAAGGCTCTAATCTAACAGTAATAACCCCAGCGCCTAAAGGAGCTAGTTGAGCAAAGGCTTCCTTTTGTAAATCAATTACCCTATCAGGGTGTATTGTGGGATCAGGACCATAGTCATTAATGACTACATCGACATATTTACCAGAAGCATCATGATAAACCCTAACTTTTTGTCCTGGGGAATAAATATTAGAAGCGGCAAATAGTCCAGGGCGAAAATTATACCAACTAGCTCGGCCGATAACACTCGAAGTGGAACTTACTGAACTATCAGCAACTACAACTCCGGGTAAAATACTAATTATAATAACAGATAAAAACAAAAAGTGATGTTTTAATAAAAAGATGATATTATGAGATGAAGACATAAATAAAGTTGACGAAGTAAAACTTTTCTTTTTATAATGGCATTATAACATATTTTAAGGTAGTGACCAAATTTATTTAGCGGGTGTCGTATAACGGTTATTATGTCAGCTTCCCAAGCTGAAGATGGCGGTTCAACTCCGCTCACCCGCTCCCGCCCGTGTAGCTTAGCTGGTAGAGCAATCCCTTCGTAAGGGAAAGGTCGTCGGTTCGAATCCGACCATGGGCTCAAAATATTTATTATTGTGGAGCAAAAAAATAATCAAACCATTTTTTAGGATTAGAACTAACTGCTAGTTTAGGCTGAGGTGGCGCTGGTACATTAAAGACTGGGCTATTTACTAAATTAGTAGTTGTATCAGTAGCCGATTGCTTAACTACTATTATCTGTTCATTGGGCTTTTGCAGGCCAAAATTCAGCCGTGCCTGTTCTTCTAAAAACTCTTTGGATTGCAGATAATTAATTAGATAACTAATTTCTGTATTTTTTTTGTCCAAGTTGTCAATTTCTGTCTTTATCTGATTAATTTCTCTGTGGGCATTAAATAATTGACGGATATTTTTAAGTAACCCCAATATAAGTAAAATTACAATAATACAACTAACAATAGTAATAAACAAAGGGTGCTGTAATTTACTCCACCATTTTTGGTGTTGAGGCATAGTTTTAATGCTGTTGTAATTATAAAAATTGTCTAGCTAATCTTTTAGCTATTCATTCTTTATTACTTCTCGCACTGAGATATTATATGTTGTTCCATTCTCCAAAGTAATTTTTATTGTTTTACCCTGCACCTCGACGGAAGATATTTGACCTTTTTCAATACCTTCTTTAATTTGAGCCAAGTTTTCGTTGATGCCTTTCTCAAGTTGTTCTTTAGCGGAACCAATTTCTGATGGTTCGCCAAAATTTAAGCCTAATGGTAGATCTTCGTTATGAGAAATGCCGATTTCAGTTTTAGCTGGGCCAAATTTGCTGGCTGGCTGATAAAAACCCACGCCGGGAACGCCTTTATAATGTCGATAAGCAGCAGCAATTGTCTGAGTTAAATAAAGAGGACCTCTACCGGAAATTAATACTGGTTTTGTTGGGTCAACCTCAGGAGGAATAACCTTGGCTAAATCATCCGCCTTAAAATCTCCGCTGAGAGCAAATTCAACTAAGGTATAATCAGGGGCTTCTTTCTTAAACCAAGTAAATCCCTCAGGACCACTGCCATCTCCTTGCGGTAACGGTTCTAAAACTTTTATTTCATTTTTAACCATTGTTCCTTCTGGATCTTTTTGCATGTAAGTCAAATAACCCTCAGCAGGGTGAGCACCATGTAAAAGGCTGGCAATAACTGCCGGTGAAGCTACTCCATCAATGACAATAGCTTCAGCATGTTTGTCGCGAGCTAATTTTTCAGCATATTCATAGGCTAATCGAACATGCTCTGGCCCAAAAGTAATGCGACCCTGGGCGTCGGGCTCTAGCCCAATTTCACGGGCAAAATCATTAATTGATAATCTCTCAATTTTAGGCTCATGCTCCTTAGTTTCTTGAGAGGTATAAGCCTCGGGGGTAAATTTTGCTTCATTCATATTTTTATTATTATATCCCTCCTAATTATTAAGCCAAGTTGGTTCTAATTTAGTAGCTAAAGTAATTAAGGGTAGTTCACCGCCCCTTCTAGTTTGTATTGTAATCAATTCATTAGCAATAATCAAATTACCGCTAACACACGACTCTCGCCCTAACAATGCCTCCTCGCCTGTTGTAGTATTTCTGTACCAGCCACGGCCGATATTCTCAAAAATTTTATCCGGAAAACCAGTGGCCATAGCTCGACAAATAATCTCTGGCTTAGCTTTGTCTTGATTTATTTGGTAACCTAATTTCTTAATTTGGCTTAGAAGCTGTAAATAATTCTGTTGTACTTCACGTAATGCTGTCCAAGAAACATAATTTTTGCGACACCAACGGGAATCAAAATTCATACGTTTTGCCTGTTCATATACATTGGCTAGATTTAAAAGGTCAGATAAATTTGAAATCTCAAATTGTTTGTGAGCTGCATCAGCTTGTTCAATCTCGTCTTGAGGTCGATAAAGTAACCGTTTACTGGTACGAATAGCCGCAATAAGGGCCATTTCTTGCCCACAGCCCATTTCACAACCTCGCAAGAGCATTGTCCCCTCTCGTGGGTCGCAAGATAGCTCGGATAATTTATAACCAAATTCGGATAGTTTAGTCTCATTCTGTGGATCAAGGGCTCCCAATAAACGAAGTTGATTTTTAGCAATCTGCCAATTCTTTTTATCTGGTGAATCAATTAAACGAATTGAGTCCTCTTCACGTGAATAGCCCATAGCCTTAATTTGTAATACCACTTCTCTTAAAGAAGTTCTCATAATTTCTGGCTTAGTAGTGGTAGGACGATGATTAAATTCATCTTCAGTAATTAAAAAATAACATTCACCCGGCTGAGTACGACCAGCTCGTCCTTGACGTTGTCTTAGAGAATCTTGAGCAGTTGGGACAGTCATTAATTTAGTGGTATCAGCTGCTGGGTCATATTCATTCATCCGTACCAAACCAGAATCAATAACATATCGTATTCCATCTATAGTCAAACCGCGTTCAGCAATATTAGTCGCCACTATTATTTTTCTTCCTGATTGTTTTTCAAAAACCCTATGACGTTCTTGAGGTGATAACTCACTATATAAGGGTAAAATAGTAGCTCCAGTAATATTGCGGCTGAGCATTTCATCAATTGTAGCTTTAATTTCTTGTTTACCAGGCATAAAAATTAGAATATCCCCATGAGAGCTAGATTGATGAATAGATAATGCTAATTCTGCACTTTTTTCAGGCATTCGATATAAAGATATAGAATCTGCAGCATAATGAGATTCCACCGGATATGGTCTGCCCTTAGCTTCTACTATAGGAGCCCCACCAAAATGTTCAGAAAATTTTTGAGCATTTAGGGTAGCAGACATAAGACCAAATTTAACCATGCTCCCTTGATCTTGAGCTTTCTCCACTAATGCCAAACCAATATCGGAAAGTAGATAACGTTCATCAAATTCATCAAAAAGTACTACCGATGCTTGCTCCATTTTAGGATCTTCACGAATGATATTTTTAAAAACTCCGCTAGTTAAAAATATAATTTGAGCCTTACGGCTACTCTTTTTTTCTGGCCCGGTAAGATAGCCAACCTCTTGACCAATTTTTACTTTCATCTCTTCCGCAACCCGTTTAGCAATTTCTACAGCCACAGCCACACGATTTTCTACTACAAAAATTGTTCCTTGCTCAGCAAAGCCCTCAGCCCATAAGGCTTGGGGTACTTGGGTAGTCTTACCACTGCCAGTTTCGGCAACTAAAATTAACCGATTATTAGTTTTTAAGGTCTCCACAATTTCTGGCATTTTATCCCAAATTGGTAATTCCTTATTACCAATCTTATCTTCTATTTTTTCTGATTTCGGTTGTTTATCAACTGACAATGCATCGATTTTTTCTAATAACATAAGAATAATTTTTATCAAAACTAATCATTCATATTTTGTCTTCGTTTTTGCACTGCCTCACTAACAAAAATAGCGGTAGTAAAAATAGCCGGATTATATTTTTTCTCAGCCTTACTGCGATCAAGGTTAGTAATAATGCCAATTTCTTTATCACCAGCTATTTTCTGGACATTACCTTCTAACGTACTTTGATAAATTCCCAAAATTTGAATCGGTTTATCTCGTTTAATTTCTACACCAGTTTCAGGATCAATCCCTGTTTCAATTAATTTTTTCCATTCTGCTGCGCCTTGAGGATTATTGGAAACAATAATAACCGCATCAGCACCTTCTAAAATTTTAGCATTTTCAGCTGTAAGACGAGTAATTTTAACAATATTGCCTTCACTATCTTTCTTAATTTTTCCCCCACCGATATCACCAATAACAAAATCGTTGTTTTCGTTTCGTGCTGCTTCTAATAGTTCTTGCTTGGCTTCTTCGGCCAACTCAAGAGACCAAGGTCGCTTCATGGCCCGTCGCTTTTCAGCTGCTTCGTCCAACTTTTTTCTAGCTTCAGCTAATTTTTCTGGAGATAATTTGCCCTGAGAGAAAAGCAATTCTGCTTCCTTGCTGGCAATTTCTGCCTCTAAATACCATTGTGGGGTGGGAGCAGCTTTGTCCAAATCTAAATGAGCTACCCGTATACCTAAATTTTTTAAAGCTTCACGAAAAATAGTTGAATAAACAGATTTACCCGAATTAGGATCACCACACATTACTACTGAACGTACCTGAGAAAAATCTGGCATTTCACGTCCTGCAAAAGCCCTAACCAACTGTGCTGTTAGCTTGGCCGTCTCTTGATCATTTACTGGCAATCGTAAGGTTTTGGCATTTTTTGCTCCGTATATTTTATACTTTTCAATGAATTCTTCACCAAAATAATGAGTAATGACCTCTTCTACTGAGGGTAAATCTTCACGCGTCCAGTGACGAATCACAGTTATTACGTCAGCCGGTTCACGTCCCATTTTTATATCACCTAATTCTCGTAAGACACCAATAGCGTATGGCGTTTCATCAATCCCCATATTTTCAATAGCCATTTCCATCAACTTTAAAACACCAAGTTTACTAGTCAAATTTTGAGTATCGACGATAGCAATTTGTCCAAAACCACTGGAAGTAGGTATTTCTATTTGATTAATTCGTTCTGCTTCTTTTTTAAAATAGCTCCAATCTTCAGCTTTAAGCCGTTTAACGGCCTCTTCTAATCGTTGCTGGGCTCTATCTTCCCATTCGCGTAATTGTTCTTGATAATTTTGTTTTTCTTCTTCGCTAGCATTTTTTGGCAATGAGGGACGTTCATCATCAGGATCAGGACGTACGGCAGCGTCAAGTCCTCTAGCTAACATCATTTCTTCTGAAGTAATGGGTAAAGTGGCCGGATCGCGGTCACAAATAGCTCCTATTCGACCAATAAGAGTTTTGTCATTTCCTAACTTACATGCTTCAGCTACGGGTACATTTTTAATTAAAATGGAGTCATGAGGCGCTGTAAATTGTGTGGTACTATGATGATCGAGGTAAAAAGTAGAATGTTTTAAAGGTGATTGCCCTCTTTGCTGCCTATCTTGACGAAGTCGTTCATCTAACTCAATAATCGCTTTTTCTGAGCCAGATAAATCCCTAAAATCTAGAGGAATGTCAACAATAATTAATCGATCATAGTTAGCAACATTTAAGTTGGGGATAGTCTTACAATAAAAAGCCCCTGGATGTGTAGCTCCCCTTCCTTCGCGAATAACCGGTGAGCCAACATAAATAGTAGGTTCTGCTCCCCGCTTTTCTAAATATAGGGCTGAACTAACTGCCATGCTAACTCCATGAGCATCAGGACCGCCAATTATTAAAACTTTTTGGCCTTCAAAATCTTCCTTATCTTCAGGGCACTCAATATTTTCTATTACTTCTGCTTCTTTTTCTGCTAAAAATCTATTTGCTTCAGTGAATTTTTCTTTCATATTGGTAAGTTAATTGAAACTTTGTTGGTCGGGCTATCCGGAATTGAACCGGAGCTACATGCACCCCATGCACGCGTACTACCATTATACTATAGCCCGAAAAATTCTTATTATTCATCATCGTCTTCTTCTCCTTCCCCTTCAGCATAGATAGCTTGGCTATCCAGGCGATCCCAATCAAAAAGTTCATCTGGCCTAAAAAAACGTGCTAATTCTTTTCTAGCATTCTCTACACTATCTGAGGCATGAACAATATTGGCCTGGACACTCATAGAATAATCACCACGAATAGTTCCAGCATCAGCATGACGACCCAAGGTTTCACCGGTAAGTAGACGTACACTATTAACAGCTTCTAATCCTTCTAGGGCCATAACAATAACGGGCCAGTTTGACATAAATTTAGCAATACGCGGAAAAAACGGCTGGTCAGCTAAATGAGCGTAATGTTCAGCTAAAATAATATCATCTAGCTGAATCATCTTAAGACCGACTATTTTTAAGCCCTTTCTTTCAAAACGATGAATAATTTCACCAGCTAGACTGCGATTAAGGGCATCTGGTTTAATAATAACTAACGTCCGTTCTTGTCTTTTTTTGGCCATATTGTTGTAGCTAATATTGATATATTTTATTATAAACCAGGTATAAAAAATTGCAAGCTTATTTATTAGCTCGCCATAATGTCTGTCCATCAGTATAGATAACTAATTTACCATTTATATCAGTACGCCAAATTTGAACGCCCTGTCGTTTAAGACGATCCAGGATAATTTCATTAGGAAGGCCGAGGCTGTTATTAGCACCAACACTAATAACAGCTAAATCAGGCTGCCAATAATTAAGCCACCTAGGTGAAGTTGCAGTCCATGAACCATGATGAGCTATTTTTAAAATATTAATAGGCTCATTTACTGTATAATTAGCCATTAATTCGTCTTCAGCGTCACTTTCCAGATCTCCGGTCCATAAAAAAAATTTCTGACCATATTGCCATTTAATCACTAATGACTGATTATTAATATTATCCTGTTCAGCAATATTAGCTTCCGTTGGCCAAATAATACTGAGTTTACTACCATCATCTAAATTCACAATAGCTGGTGCATATAAATTGGTTATCTTAATGTTTTGAGTACTAATATTATTTAAAACACTAGCAAACTCTGATGAAATCTGAGATGGTTTAGCTAGAATTACTTGTTCAATCTTATATTTCTTAACCAAGTCACTTAGTCCACCCCAGTGATCAGCATGGTCATGACTAATAATAACAATATCAATTGTCCTGTCCCACCAGGATAATTCTTGGTCCAGTGCGTTTAAAATAGCTTGGTCTGGCCCACAGTCTATTAAAATATGCTTTTTAGTAGCAGTAGTAATTAGAGTAGCATCCCCTTGTCCTATATTTAAAAAAACTATTTTTAGATAATGATTGTCCCTATAATAATATCTGACAGTAAAACAACCTAACAGAATAAAACATAATAAAGTTAAGCTTAAAATTAATTTAGACTTAGGTTTTAACATATATTATAACAATAAAATAACCTATAAGGGTTATTTTATTCCCCCCTCCTTAATAATGATAAAATTATTCCTGATATTGCCGTTCCCCCCACGTAAGCTTATCTACTAACCATACCCCGCCAGATTTAACCATATCAACTTGATAATCTTGATAAAATATTTTAGGTTGATTGACGGTTGAAGCTATAGTCTCTTTGCCTCTAATCTTTACTTCCACTGTAAGAGAGGTAGCCGTCTCACTCTTTAAATTACCATTAGCTACTATGGCTTGCCCCTCAACGCCCATATATAGTTTATTGTTAGACGATGAGGGCATATTCTCTTGAATATACTTATTGGTCCAGTTAATCATTCTGTCAGTCATCTGATTTTTTAAAATGGCCAAATTGCTAAAATTATCTTGATTAGATAAACTAACCCAACGTTCAACAAAGGCTGATGCTTCTTTTTCTAATTGCACTTCAGTTCGAGCCCGATCATCTAATGGTACCTGATTATTACTTGCCACTTTATCTGTTTCTAATATTGCTAAAGGTGTTTCAGTTGGGGTACTAAATTCCTCTACAATAGGTTGTTCGTTTAATTGTGGTGCCTGGACTTCTAATTTTTTGCTTAATAATAAATAAAGCAAAATTATTAAAATAATCACTACTATTCCCAATAGCAACCAATTGCGCATTTTAGAAGAAATTTTCATAAATTAAAAGGTAAATTATTTATTCATTATTTTTTCTTGGTTCTGCTGAGCTTCTTTTTCCATCTTCAATAATTGTTCAGGATTAGAGGTAATGAGTTGATCCTCCAGATAAGAAGCCACGATCTTAATAGCAGCATGTCTATTACCGGCAAAAAATATACCCTCCCCCACCCCGCTTTCTAATAGTAGATATTTTTCACCCTCAGTAAGCATAAAAGTTTTTTGTACTAAATCAATAGCCGCTGGTGATTGTTTTAAAAGAATTTGCATTGCTGAATTAGTTACTATAGCCTTGCCATAGGGTGATAACAAAAAGTCATTAACATCTTGAGTAATAGTCGTAACTCCAAGATAATATTTACGACAACGCTTAACTAAAGCATAAATAAATTTAGCACTATCTTCATATTGCATCAACCACCACGCTTCATCTATAACTAAAATGCGTCGTTTGAGCTCACTACGAACAATATTCCAAATATAATTAACGATCGTATATATAGCCAGTGGTCTTAATTCATCCTCTAAATCACGAACTGAAAAAGCCACCAATTGATTATTCATCTCCACATTAGTTGGACTGTTAAATAAACTAGAAAAAGTGCCCTCGGTATATTTTTTAAGTCTTAAAGCTAGACCTTCACCACCCTCCATTCCTTCTAGAATATACTGAAAGTCTTTCATTGTCGGCGGCTCAATAGTGCTTAAATCACTGTCTGGAGTAATGTCCTTTTTGGCATAAGTCTCTAAGAGAGCCATATCAATAATAGAATCTTCTTCAGTCGTTAAATTACCCAGCATAATTCTTATTAGCCCTTTAACTGTGATGACAGCACTTCGGATTATATCTTCAGTTTTAGTCTCTTGTCCAACTGGCCTAGGCAAATCGAAGGGGTTAATTTTTGCTTCGCTAGCCAAAGAAATATTAATATAAGTTCCGCCCACTGCCTCAGTTAAAGCTTTATACTCATATTCGGGATCAATAACAATGACGTCGGTACCCATCATCAGTGTTCTAAGGACTTCTAACTTTATAGCATAACTCTTACCAGCTCCAGAAGTAGCAAAAACAACATTATTGGCATTAGGTAAACTAAAACGATCAAATAAAATCAAACTATTATTATGTCGATTAATACCATACAAAATGCCATTATCGCTTGTTAATTCGCTAGAAATAAAAGGGAAAGAAGAAGCAACCGGTGAAGAATTCATGTTATAGGCAATATTCAACTCATCACTACACATAGGTAAAGTAGAATTAAAACCTTGCTCTGCTTGATAAAAAACACGCTTAGAATAAACTAACCTAGAGCCAAATAAATCTTCTAGTTGATTAGCCAATTGTTCTAATTTCTCTTCAGTTTCAGCATAAAAGGTAACATAAAGAGCAAATTGAAAAAATTTTTCTATACCTTGAGTTAAATCATCACGCAAAGCCTCAACATCACGCAGAGCCGTTTCTCTAATGGGATCACGTGGATTACCCTTTTCAATGTCAGCACTAATTTGAGCTTCCAAAACACCGACCTTATTTTTTAATTGTTTCAAAACAATTGATGACTTAATGGGATAGAAAAACATGGCGATATCAAAAGATTCGTTCAAGTTTAAAATAGGAGCAAACCAGCCCACATTAATGTAACGAGGATAAGTTACCACAAACATGGTGCTTACATATTGCCCATTTAATAATAAATATTTAGGCTTAACCTCCAAACTAGCTGGAGCAATTAAATCACGGATATTCACTACGCCATAGCGGTAAGCCTTTTCTTGAGCGATTAACTCCTCGGCTAAAGCAGCCTGCTCAGATAAAAACTGCAAATTTTGATTACCCAGTGATGGCCTATCATGGGTATCAGGTGATAATTTTTTTTTGGAATTAAGATTAAACATGGCTAAAAACTATTATTAATATTAAGTTTATCTATATTATCTAATGGCTGATTAGCTGCCGTCTTTTGATTATATGAATTATAAAATAACTCAATGAGCCCCTGCGTATCTAACCGCACAACATTTAATCCCATAGAAAGCAAACCGCTAGCAACATTATCTACCCGACTATCCAGCTGCTTTTTTAGCAACATAAATCGCTCTTCTTTAAGATGAATTACGTCAATTGGTCTAAAGGCTTCAAGTAATGACTGCCAAAAATTTTTACGTTTATCAGATATAGGGCTATAGGGAACAACTACATAAAAATGTTTGCTCATAATCTTGCCTAGGCTCACTAGCTGACTGACATAGTCAATATATTGCAAAGTTTGATTTTTTAATAGTTCATTAGTCTGTTCATTAGCGCGTTTACGCATCATCTCTAAATAACCATTGATATTTAATTCGCGCGATTGAACAACAATCTGTAAAAGAAATTCTATATTATTCAAAAAAGAAATATAACCATTAATAATAGCCTCCTGCTCCTCTTCACTTTTGAGCGCGAAGTTAACACTAGACACCATTAATACGGCCCGCAAAGTTCCATCTTTCATGACTAATGTGTCCTGTTTAATATCAGCTATTTTTAAATATTGCTGAGTAGATGTTAGTGTATTAGATCGCTTACTATTCATAACTCAATTTTATTATTAGCTAATTCCTCTGGCTCCTGAGCTTCACCCCTATAAGCTCCAAAAGTATCAACAATTAATGACAACTCAGCCAATCTGGAAGAAGAAAAGCGAACTTTAGCTGCTGGCGGCTGTGTTTTGATAATATTTTTATAATCAAATTCAATTATATTTTCAACTTTGCCAAAATTTTTATTCCATACTCTAAGTTTAGGGGAAAAAAGACTTTGAATAAGGTTTAAAAGAAAAAAATGAAAAGGTCGGCCATTTATTTTCATAAAAGCCAGGGCCATAAAAGCTCCGGCCGTTATTAAAGCGGAGACTAAGAATAAAGAAAAATCAAAAATTTTATATTCCACAAACATAAAACCAGCAGCGACCAAAAGAATAATAAATTGCCTAGTAGTAACCGGACCTAAAATTTTATCTTCCTCATCAATAAATTGTGGCACTGTAAATTGCTGCATATATTTCTAAAAACGAAGCTGTTTATTTAACTCTAGTATAGCCTTAAATTCATCTAAAGTTAAGATATCTTCTCCTAACTCTGGAGCTCCTTTGGTTAATATTTCTTCAGCTGATACTCCCTTTTCAATACTTAGTTGGCCAATTTTTAAATAAAGTAAATTAAGTGGGCTATGACGCCAAGCATTAATACCCTGTAAACGCTTACTATAACCATACTCTGTTAAAAGGTCAATTTTCTCTTTAATTTTTTTAGTTCTCTCTGCGGCCGTTGGACCTAAATAACGAAATTTTTTCAAACTAATAGTGGCCAATTCATCAATTGGGGTCAGGGTCTTAGGAATAAACTTAACATCATCCATACGAATTTTACCCGTCTTGGCATCAGTTACTCTTTGGTCTAGAGGAACAACTACTGCCGCTGGTTGATTTACTGCCGCCTCTTTAACAGTTGGCTGTTTTACTATCTCCTGTTCTGCCTCCGTGGTTGAGGTTAAAAGTTTAGTTTCTGGTTTAGTTCCTGCCGTAAGTTCATATTCAGTCTTAAGGTCATAACGTGGTTGTTTGTCTATTTGACGCAAATTAGCTAATAATTCCGACTCAAAATCTTCAACAATGGACTGTTTAATAAGTTTATCTATCGGTTTAGCTGGCGGTTGAATATTTACTTGCTGTCTAGCTTCAAACTCCAAATTTTGTTTAATATTGTTTAGCTCAGCCACTAAAGAAAGAGCTTTATCAGCAGATAGCCCCAACCCCCCTTCGGCAACCGTCTTAGTAGCAATATCAACAAAAGCTTGTTGATTGCGAACCCCCAGAAGGTAGGTTTTAGCTATTTGGCGCAAACGATTTAACTCAGCTGATTTTTTAACTATTTTTTGATGGCTAACAAATTCATTTAATTTTACCTCTAGAGTTTCCGAAAAATTTATATTATGTGGCTCAGTGGAAGCTGAAGGCGAGATATCACGATTATGTTGTACTAATTGGTCAATATTAATTGGTTCATATAACGGCTTAGATAAATAATCTTGCACTAAGCTAAAGACATTGGCTTGCAAGTCAGCTACTAATTTTTGAGCTTGTTCTTTATTCATTCCTTCATTTTCAGCTAAATAAAAAGATAGGCGATCAAGAGGAATATCTCGCACCATTACTTTCATAACTATATTAAATAAAGAAACTCGATATTGTTGTTCAAGCTGATGGATATTGGCCTTAACCGAAGCATTATCTAATTTGGCTCTGATTTCGGCCGGAATTTGTTGATATTTTTGTAGATAGTCAAACATAAATTTTAACTGCCTTTCAATTTAGCAATTTCTTCCATAATGGCCTGACCTTCTATGGTGTCGGTACCATAACGCTTAAGTAATAATTGCAATTGATTAATTTTATTTTCTCTGTCAGAATCACTGCTTAATTGAGGTGATTCTATGTCTGACTTTGATGAAGATACCTCTGGTGATCCCTCCTCCTTGGGCTTACTGGCTTGCGATGATGGTTCTACAACCGGTAAAGGTATAATGGCCCAGCCACTACCATCATCACTAGGCATGCTATCTGGAAAAAATTTAATATTACGATAAGTATTGAGCACAATACTTAATTTTTTTTTCTCTTCAACTGTCAAATGAGTAGTGTTGGGAGATAAACTAAGAAATTCAGAAATACTTAATGAATCAAAATTAGCAGCTCCTTTCTCGGCCGTAAAACAATGTAACCAATTACCAATAGTACCTGGTAGTTTATCATCATTCATTGTGATTTTTTCTTTAGTAACAATTTCTTGATTTTTCAGCATAGCATTCTCAATCCGCCTTTTAGCGCCATCTAGATCTTCGCTTAACCAAGCAAAAATTTTTTGATTAAGGGCTTTAATTAAAATTGGGTCAGCATTAATTTCATTTAATAGTTGTTTGGCAAAAATATTTTCAATAATTTCATAGTCTTCAGGTGATGGTTGAGAGCTTAAAAAAGCTATTTTGTTTATGATTGGCAGGAAAAAATTATCTCTCATTTTAGTGGCCAATTCACTAGCCTTGGCCCGGTCTAAATCTAAATTATCTACCAAATATTGATCCAACTCATCCATAGATACCCGATTAATAGCTACCAATAAAACCACTATATCTAAATTGACTTTGTATTCTGCAGCTAAATCAGTTAGTATTTTATAATTACTCGGTCGATTAAACTCTGCCACTACAATAGGAGGCATAGTTAAAAATTCCACTAAATATGCTTCCAATGTTTCTTGATCATAAATATTTTTCATAGCTCTTGTGATTTATTTTTTACTTTCAGAAGAACCTTCTGATGGTGAAACTTTTTTAAGACTATTACTGGCCTCTTTTAATAAAGGATCTAAACGACCAGCAGGATCACCACCCTGCCTTTGATAAGTCTGCACACCATTTTTTATAGAAAGCAGAAGTACTTTATCTTTCTCGTTATTCGCATCCAGCCGCTGAATAGCATTAATCAAATTTTTAATGGCTTGTTGAGAACTGCGCTGCCCATTGCTTAACAGAGCATAGAATTCGCGCTGGGCATTCTTGATAGCATTGCCAATGCCAGCAGAAAAGAGTTGGGGATCAAGGAGCTTAGCTAAATCCCCGGGATTTTGCATGCTACTTATAGCGGCAATATTATCTTTCGCTTCTTGTTTCTCTTTAACACCTTTCTGAAGAGCCTCGCTCGTAGTAGACATCGGTTTATAATCAGCAACACTTTTAGCTAAATTAGAAACGAAACTGCCAACAGAAAAATTGGCCATCAGTCTTTCCATAGAATCACCAACTGGCACATCTTTAATATCTTGAATAATTGTTTGCCGTTTTTCTTGATAATCCTTTTCTACTTGCTTACTTTCAGTTTCCTTAATTTTTTGTGACTCTTCTACCTTTTTATCATAGTCAGCGTTAGCTTGTTTAATATTTAAATCAGCTTTTAATAATAATCGTTCCATTTCGGTTTTACTAATTGCGCCGTCAGCAAATTGTTTCTGCGCTTCATCTTTGTTGCGTGTATTATCATCGATGATTTTATTTCTCTCATTGGCTGCGTCCTCTACTCTTTGGGCATGTGCCGTCTCTATTTCCTTGGTCTTTTCCGATTTTTCTTGTTCAATTTCTTTAAATTTTTGATCTATCTCGGGGTGGCTAATCCTTTTCTGCTCTACAATCATAGCTTGCCTAGCTTCTTCTTTAGCTTTTTGAAAATCTTCTTCTATTTTATTCTTTTGTTTATTATACTCATCCTTAGTAATCTTCCCCTCGTCTTTAGCCCGAGCTAAATTCGTTAAATCCTCAGAACGTTTGTCGGCAGCTCCCTGGACTGCATTATGATAGTCTTTGTTAACTTTTTCATGAGCCATAATTCGACTATTCTCCATGTCCCTATCTAGTTTGCGGGCCGGTCCTTTGGCAAACCGGCTCCACCAATCATAGCAATCGTCCGTTACCTCCTTGAGGGCGCCCATACTTTTTTCTCCCATACCCATTTTTTTAAGAGTCTTAAGTCTCTTATCCACTTTCTCTTTATGACGACTTTCGGTTAAATCTTCGCCCCAGGTTTTAGCAAAAGTACCAACCTTATTAAGAGTCTTACCTATACCATGAGTAGAATTTTTAGTTAAGGTGGTTATCAGCCCGCCAGCACCTTTTAGGGCATTACGGCCTGCCCATTTAGCAGTGTTTGTCGCTGCCTTGGTCGTTCCTTTCTTAGCAAAATTAACTGCCCCCTTACCCGTCTTTTGTAAGGCCCCCATACCAGCTCCAACCACGTTACCAACCATAGAGCTAGCTTCCTTGGTCAAGGTCATACCCGTAATAAGTATACCTATAGATACTAAAAATTTAATAATAGCTTGAGCGGTGGTAGACTTAGTAACACCAGCATTAAGATCACCAAAATAATCACCTTCAGTGGGTGCTTCCACTTCGGCCGTTAAACCAGTTAGCTGAATCTCTTCTTTATTATTGGTACTAGTAGTTGTAGTTGGACTAGAAGCAGTAAAAAATGATAACCAAATAAAAAAAGCTAGAAGTGGCCCAGTTATTACTAATCCACTAAAGCGATTCCACCATTCTTTACCAAGGCTACCCATTTTCCCTGATTGAGGAAAAGAGGATAATAAATAAGGAAATGGTGACAAAACAATAAACAACCATAACATTACTGCTCGTTGAATTAGCATAATAGTCATGGTCAAAATAACTACCAGAGCAACAATTAAATAAATTAGTCCCATAAGGTAACTAACAAAAATCCCCACGCTCTGTATTGCTGTAACTTCAGCTTCGTTGACAACTACATCAAATAAAGAAGTTAATCCTAACATTTCAGTTAAATTACCAACACCTACATCCTTAAAGCCGTTCACAAAAGTAAGCATAATAATCTGGGCAAAATCCAGAATTAAACCGCAAATAGTTTTAGAAAAATTAACCAAAACAGCACCAAGGACAAAATTCTTAAGGCTATTTTTGGCTTGATAATTCGGTAATCTTAAAACTGTCCCGAAGGCAATAAGAAGTAAACCCAAGACAAAAAACATATTACAAACATCACGCACTACCTTCCAGCCTTCTTTAACTACTGTCTCATTAATAAAATTATTATACTGCGCTACATATACTAAACAATGAAGCACTAAAGCCAAGACTTTCCCAACAAAAGAAACCAGTACACTAACAATAGCGGTTAAAATCTGCACTACGCCCTTGGTTATTGTATCAGCAAAATCAGCAGAAGCTATAAAGGGAATTAAAATAATGAGCAAACATAAAACAATTATTAAGCATTTTTGAGTTTTGCTTAATCTGCACCATCTTTCCATGAAATATCCACTTATTTTAGACCACCACACAGCCATATATTATTAAAAACTTATACCCAATAAATCCCATAATGCACCAAAAATTCTAGTAGGATGAACTAAAGCATCAACTATCACATTAATAATAGCTAGAATACCTAAAATAATTAAAAATACTAGAAAATCTAAGGCTATAATACCCATAATCTCTAGCATCCCCATAGAGCTTTTAAGTTTACCAGGTATTTTGGTTTCTTCACCCAGTTTACAAAAAATTTTATGGCCCTCTAGGAAACCAACCCAAGCATGGATATTTAAATAAATTAAAGTCAAACCAAAAGAATCTACTAGATGAGTCCAGCTTTGTTTTAAAAGCTCGCCTGTAAGCTTTTTACCAAGCTCACCTTGTTTTACTGCTTGAGCTGTTTGTTGAGCGGCCATTTTGGCTACCCCGGCAACAGTAGGATTAGCAGCTAATTTAGCTAACTGTTTAGCTTTTTTAAGGGCCTCGGCAGTTTCTTGAGCATCAGCCTTTTTATTGCTAGACGACTTTGAGGCTGTTTCCTCTTGACTACCTGGTGCTACCCGTGACGCCAAACGGTCATTGATATTGCTGTTATTTACTTGAGAATCAACCATCTCAGCATTAGATTGCTGCAAACGTTCTTGATTTTTTTGTTGACGCAATAAATCAGCAACCGCTTGGTCTTGTGAATTATTATCTAAAACTAATGCCGCCTCAGCCATAATTTTGAATACATCAAAAATTATAACATAAATCTATCAGGCGAGCAAATGACTAGCTAATAATTAACACCCCCTGAAGACTGAGAAGCATTTGGTAAAATGTTAATAGAATAAGCCGTACTTGTTCCTCCCCAATGGTCTTGAATCGTAATAGACAAATTATTAATTCGACAGCCACCAGTAGCCGCGTCTTCCTGACAAATATAGCGGTGGGTATAACGATGGGGTGAGGCAGGATCAGGATGATCCAGAAAACTACCACTTCGATTATATGGCTCAGAGCCATCACCCCAATTTATTGTAATTTGGCTAAGTGGCTTTTGGTCTTTATCAATAATACTATTAAAAGTTAATTCTGCCGTAAAAACTGGTTCAGAAAAAGTAATTATTGAACCACTGTCAGCTGACTTACCATTAATCTTAACATTGTTAATCCGAGGTTTTACTAAACAATAAGAGAAAGAAGAAGTACTACTAGGCCTTATCCCACCGCTACAGAGTGTAGTTGGGGGCGTCCACGAGTAACCGTAACTACTCGTACTAATATTATAGTGTCCACTGTCTCCCGTATAACCATGAACTCCATTAAGGCCCGCATTTTGATCAAACTTCCATTCATAGAAGCTATAAGATTTAGCAAATAAATATCTAGGATGAGCTAAATTATTCTGATCTTCACTAAAAATTCGCCCTAAATGCACCCCAGAGGCAGCATCTTGATAAAACAGCGGCTCATTACCCGTATTATTATTACCCACTGCCCCATCCCATAAATCAGGATAATTACCTAAACCAGCTGGATAAGCAATGGAGGCAAAGGGTATTGAAGGGCTAGAAAAGGCACATGAGACTTGTTTAAAACCAGTACTACTGCTAGCATTGGGTATATAACAAGGCATCTGAAAGCTACTGCCTTCTTTGACTCGATCTGACCAAAAGATATTATTGCCAAATTCATCAACCACCTTAACGAATTTAGTACAATAGACAGAAGAGGTAGGGGCAGGCACGCTAGAACTCTGATTAGTTACCACGATACTAAATTGGTCACGATAAATCTCACTACCTAAAAGCACCTCATTGTTACTATTCGAACAACTTCCATTACCATTATTACCAGAAGGATCATAACATCCAGGACATAAAGCTTTACATAAAAATTCTAATGATGGTGCTGGAAAAGACTGAGGACGCAATCTAGGACCTCGCCCCAAAGTGTTATATTTACCATCTTCATCATAAAAGAGCTCCAGCTGACCCTTGGAACTATCACATTGGTTGGGTGTATAGCAAGTGCCCGTACATTGTGAGTATGTAAAACTAGGTGAAGTTGTTTGTGGTATACAATCAAAGTAATCTCCAATCCAAGAACAACTGGCAGCACAAATACCTGGTGCGTTGTTCGAATCCGGAGCAAATCCACACTTATGATGCAAACAATCATACTGATTTCTATATGATGCACACTCGTCGGTGGAACTGACAGTACAATCATCTTCAGGTAAACGCTCGTCATATACATACCATCCATCATTTATAGAATTAACATTAGCATTCATTGTATCGGGGTTCGGATCCTTACAATCTAGACATGCTACACCTCCAAATACTTGAATATCTTTGCCGTCATTATGATTACAGAAAGACGTTACACTAGCTATGGTAGTGCCATATTGGGGAATAATTAAATTATTATAAATACTGCCATCTGTAGGATCATTTTTAGGAACGCAGGCGATATCTGTATGCTTATCATTACACCCCCCACTTAAGTTTACACGATAATAGTGCGGTGGACACTTATTTGGATCATCACTATTTAACCAGAAGGCATGCCGATACTCTAATCGCAAACTGGTAGTCGCTTGTAAACAATAATAAA
>ERZ795051.1494-NODE-1494-length-29273-cov-23.585495_pt1 | contig 29273 bp, 27 predicted proteins | sample MGYA00375135_ERZ795051 | MGnify/ENA primary metagenome ERZ795051 (study PRJEB30180, sample SAMN05720222) | activated sludge metagenome | isolation source: Anaerobic digester | place: Japan | collected 2015-05-26 ... | reverse complement strand
ATAAAATTTTGTAATCTAACGAATAATACTAATTGCCTGAATGAATATGCTTAAAAAATCAACGAGCTTTTGACGGTATGAAAATTGAGAATTTTCGCTTAAATTTGTAAGGTATTCGGAAGGGGGAAAATATATGAGCAAGTTTTTCAAATTGATATTTAAAAATTATTTATAAATGAATAAATGGATTAATCTTAGTATTGAATATGCCAATCAAAAATCATATCTCGATGATTTATTTCAAGTATATCCAACAATTCCGGAAGGAATACGAGAAATAGATGTGCAGATATGGAGAGAGGTTGAAAATGCCTTTATAAAGAGGGACAATTATCGACTGATAAAAGAACTTTTAAAATTGGATCTTTTTCCTATAAAAGATAGTTATATTGCGTATTTGAAAAGAGATAGTTCAGCTATTGATAGGAACCCAAGAACCATCAACAGAATTTGTGGAAGAATTTATGAATTAGGGCTCAATAAACTTTATGAAAGATGTAGCGAGCCCAAAGAAACGAATCGACAAATTGGGCCAATGTTCAAAGATTGGTTGCGAAACAAATCTTTAGGAATTTTGCCTGTTGAAATAGATGAATTTATGTCCGGTAATAATGATGCGATTTTGGATGGGGGCGATAAAGTTTTAATGGATTTTGCTAAAGAAAAGCTGGGTTATTATCATGATAAAGGACTTGATTTTGTTGCCCGATTCAATGGGAAGTATGTAATAGGTGAAGCGAAGTTTTTAACTGATTTCGGAGGACATCAAAATGCGCAATTTAACGATGCCATTTCTACTCTTGAAGTTAAAAAAGTTAAAGCGATCAAGGTGGCTATTCTTGATGGTGTTTTATATATAAAGGGAAACAACAAAATGTATAAATCTATCACTCAAAAGTTTAATAATTACAACATTATGAGCGCTTTAGTATTAAGAGAATTTCTTTACCAATTATAAATCTATGAGCAACCTACTTATTTTCGGAGACAATCTTAAGGGACTTAAGTATTTATTGGAAGAAAAGGAATTAAAGGGCCAAATAGATTTGGTGTATATTGATCCCCCATTTGCTACAGGAGGCAATTTTGTTATTTCTAACGGGAGGGCAACAACTATCAGCAATTCTAAGAATGGAGATGTTGCATATTCCGATAACGTGAAAGGTAGTGATTTTATTGAGTTTTTAAGGCAAAGGCTTGAAATTTTAAAAGATTTGCTTTCAGAACGAGGCTCAATTTATTTACATACTGATTATAAAATAGGACATTACGTTAAAGTAATGATGGACGAAATTTTTGGTGTAGAAAACTTCAGAAACGATATTACAAGAATTAAATGTAATCCGAAAAATTTTTCTCGCATAGGTTATGGGAATATTAAGGATATGATTTTATTCTATACCAAAACATCAAATCCTATATGGAATGAGCCAAAAGAAAAACATAAAGAAGTTAATATCGAAAAACTTTATCCGAAAAAAGACAAAAACGGAAGGCGATACACAACCGTTCCGATTCATGCTCCTGGTGAGACATCAAGTGGAGATTCGAGTAAACCTTTTAAAGGTTTATTGCCTCCGCCCGGAAGGCATTGGCGTACAGACATTAAAACGCTTGAGAAATGGGATAATGAAGGCTTAATCGAATGGTCTTCGACAGGTAATCCGAGAAAAATTATTTATGCAGATGAAAGTGAAGGGAAAAGGGTGCAGGATATTTGGGAATTTAAGGATCCTCAGTATCCCGATTATCCTACAGAAAAAAATTCAGATATGCTGGATTTAATTATTAAAACTTCCTCGAACGAAAACAGTATTGTACTCGATTGTTTTTGTGGGTCAGGAACAACTTTAAAATCAGCTCACTTAAACAACAGAAATTGGATAGGCATTGACCAGTCATCTCTGGCAATAGATGCAGCAAAAAGAAAATTGGGTGAAATTTCTGCCAGTTTGTTTGTGCCCAAGCCTGAATATGAATTTGTCGATTTGATGGAAAACCTGTTGGCGTACAATTCATAAATTGATTAAATCTATCCGTACTAATGTTGCCACAATGGAAAAAACCATTTTTTTTGTGTCGGGCTTTTTGGGCATTTCGCCCAACTTCCTTGAGAATGTCCCTAAATAGCCTTATCGTCGTAAGATCAATCAAAAGAACTTCATTAAATGTCAATCCGAAAGTCCGGCTGAAAGACCAAATTTCTTTCTGGATTTTTGCCCATATAGTTTTTATGTTTGTGCAAAAACAAAAATACTATATGTCGGGGAAGTTATCTAATTTGAGTAACTTCCCCTTTTTTATTCTTTCCTTTTCTATTTTTTTATCGGACAGTAGTATTTATGTTTGATAAAGCCAAAAAATGCTTCCACTTTTGAAGCAAAAATGTATCTAAATGTCTTTTTAATTTATTTCTAAATTGTTTGATTTTGCTTTAAATGAGATTTAATCGGCATAGATTTGTGGAAAAACAACGAGAGAATTTGCCTTATCCTCTGACAAAAACCATTTTGTTGTCGTTAGACAATTCCGGATGATACCAATACCCTTCAACATCAAAACCTTTCAAATCCTCCACATTTTCTATCCGATATTGGGCAACATAGCGCACCATCAAGCCGCGTGCTTTCTTCAAATAGACGACAATTGGACGAAAATTCCCATGATCATTTTCCAAAAATTCGATATCAACAATTTTACCATCGAAAAAATCTCTGTCTATGGCTTTAATATACTCACTGGAACAGAGATTAAGTAAAATCTCAGGTTGACCGGAAAATTGAAAAGCTTGGGAAACGGCATCTGTGATTTTCTTTCCCCAAAAATCGTATAAATCATTGCCTGCAAAAGTTGGCAAGCGGCTGCTAATTTCCAAGCGATAAGGCTGAATAAGATCGAGAGGACGCAAAACGCCGTACAAACCGGATAAAATTCTTAAATGCTGCTGCAAATAGGTTAACTCATTTTCTGTCATGGAAGCAGCATTCAATCCTCTAAAAACTTCCCCGTTGTAAACCAACACAGCCTGCCTTGCATTGTCGACAGTAAAAGGGCGATGCCAACTGTAAAAACGATCGCGATTGAGTTCGGCCAATTGTGAGTTGACCCCAAGCAATTGAGCCAGTTCCCGCAGTGAAAGTTCGCGAACTTTTTCAACCAGATATTCGGCGTCATCCAAAAATTGCGGTATGGTGGCAGGATATGAATTTTTTGGGAGTTTGGTGTTTTGAATCTTTGCGGGAGAAAGCAACATTAACATAGCTGTAAATTCTTTTGAGGTGAATTTTTTTTTTTGAGAAAAAGCCAAAAACGTGTTAGTTCAATTTTATCATAAAACGATAAAGCCCGATTACCAATTGTCAATGAATGACAGTGATGGATGATTTTTCCCGATTTATTGAACCATAAAAATATGAAAAATAGGGAAATGATACTGCTGGGCTTGCAAGAAATAAAACACAAAGCTATAGGAAACACCCAACAACATGATAACTTTTGAAAGAGTAGAAGTTTGATGGAAGTCGTGGGCATTCTCAGCTTTAAAAATCAGATACCCCAAACAAACAAAAGGAATTATCAAACCAAAAATCAGGTATCTGGTAGTAAGGCTACTACTAAAATCAATGAGGAAAAAGTCGGCTGCGAGCAAGCCGGCAACAATGAGCAAAATAAGGCAATAAACAATAATTTTGGTCTTTTTTATTCCCCAAACAATTGGCAAAGTACGACATTCCATTTCCCGGTCGCCTGCAATATCTTCCGCATCCTTTATAATCTCCCTCAATAAAGTACAAAAAAAAGCAAAAACGGCAAATCCTCCTACCCAAGCATAAATCTGTTTCGGAATAGGCGTTTCAAAAATTAATTTTCCGTATTGACTTTCCAATACAGCCAGTTCGAGAATGGCAGGCAAAAGTACGGAAAGAGCACTGGCAAAAGCTACAATGATGTTTCCCGTCAGAAACTGCCTTTTGTAGGTGGCCGAATAAAACCACAACATACCCGGAACCACCAGAAAAATAAAGCCAAGAGAAAAACTTTTTACAAGAAAGGCAAGAATAAACCCTGACAACAATCCCAGAGCCGTCAAAATTTGATAATACCGCATGGCAGAAGCACGGGGAATGGTTTTTCCCACAATCATTTTATCGGGACGATTGATGGTATCGATTTTTACGTCAAAATAATCGTTCAATACATATCCTCCGGCAGCAATTAATATCGTACTCAATATCAACAACAAAAGTTTGGATGAACTCATGCCGGCATCAAAACCATAGGTCATCAAAAGCGGCAAAATAACCGCTTCGGACATGGCAAACTGAACAAAAGCGATAAAAAGTAAATTTGGTAACCGAAGTAATTGCAAATATTGCTTCATGTATATTGAATTTAGCTGATAAAAAGAAAAGGCAATTTTCTGATTTACAATAAAATTGACTATTCTCTTGTTTGAATATCTTTTTTGTGCATCCGATAAATGCTTTCGGACAACACGCTGTAAATTTCCGAAAATTCGGGTTTATTTTCAAGCAACAACAAATGCTGACGAATAATGTTTTGATCATTTCGCACGGCCGGCCCGGTTTGCGCATCGTAAGGAGACAACTCGCTGAGCTTATTTACTGTTTCAGTAATCAACGGCAACAAAATATCAAAGGAATATCCGGCAGTTTTCACCAATTCTTCTGCAATGGAAAAAAGATGATTGACAAAATTGCAGGCAAATACGGCAGAAAGATGGATTTTTTTTCGTTGTTCCGAATCGGAAGAAAAAACTCTTTTGGATAATGTTTGCGCAATTTGCCTGATTTCTTCCTCTGCTTCCAATGAATTCCCTTCCACAAAAATAGGAATTTCATCAAAATTAACTTTTCTTGTTTTTGAAAAAGTTTGAAGTGGATAAAAAACTCCATATCGACGGTATTGCAGATGGCTTTCGAAAATGCTTAAAGGCAAGCTCCCGGCCGTATGAACATGCAAAGCGTCGGGAATATCGATTTTATTGATGACGTCGCACAATACGGCATCATTTACACAATAAAAATAAATGTCGGCTTCTCTGTCGAGTGATTGCAAGTTTGTTGTGAAAGGAACTCCCAAGTCAGAAGCAAGCTGTGTTGCAGAATTTTCAGTACGGCTAAAAATCTGACTCACAACAAAATTCTTATTTTGTAACGCTCGCCCCAAATGAGTAGCTACATTTCCCGCTCCGATAATAACAACCCGTTTCATGATGAAAAAACTATAACTGTTTCAGAATTTAAAAGCGTTAAGGAATAGATACTTACAAAAAATTTGACTTACCTGTGGCAATTGATTATTTTCTTTTACTAAAAATCAATATGCTACCGGCAATTATCAGCAAAGCGGGAAGAATAAATTCCGAAAAATTTTTTGTCCATGCAATAATTTCTGAAAGCCGAAACAGAACACCTACTGCGAGTAAAACTATCCCGATACTGATATTGGGATGAAAAAGAAGAAAAATAACTCCGGCAATAAACGGAAAATTTTTAATATCAAAAACAAAAACGCCGATTTCGGGCGGAACAATCTGCAATTGACGCAAAAGAAACAACAAGCCAAATAACAGTAATGTTATTCCCCAGGCCAGATTACTGCTTTTCTTTTTGGAAGCCATATTTTAAAAATAAAGTTAGAATTTTTCGAAATGAACTTTTTCGTAAGCCAGTTTTTCCTCGTCGTGCGGATTTTTTGTTTCGTTGGGATAACCCACAGCCAGAATATTCAGAATTGCATACTGAGTAGGAATTTGTAGCAAACCGCGAATGTAATCTTCCGAGCTTGTATTTTCATCCATTTGCCGGTCATGAACATGAATCCAGCAACTGCCCAATCCCAAATCGTGTGCCTGCAACTGCATCATAATGGAAGCGATAGCAGCATCAACCATCCAAACATTACTTTTTTCCGTATCGGCGAGCACAACAATTGCCAACGGAGCCCCCGCCAGAAATTGTGAATTTTTGGGACGACACTGCGATAATTTTTGTAACATTTCAGGTTGTTGAACCACCACAAACTCCCAGGGATTGCTTCTTTTCGATGCAGGAGCCATCAAAGCCACTTTTGTTATCATCGAAATTTTTTCGGGTTCAACTTTTTGAGGAAGAAATTTGCGAATGCTCCGCCGCGTTTTGGCCAAATTGAAAAAACAATTCATATTCATTTAACTTACCGATTTTCATATAGATACTCCAACGGATTACCATTTTTTAAAATATCTTTTAATCGAGCATAAGGAATCCGAACTTCTGTTTCGCCCAGATAATAAGGCCCAATTTCATAAGGATTAAACAAATAGTTGATTCCTTCATCCGAAATGTAAAAATTCCCGTTAGGCTGTATGGAGTCCACCCAATAATCGGTTTGATTCAAATCTCTATATTCCGAAATTTCGTCATTTTCCTCAATCAGTCTTTCACGAATCAAAGTAGTCAGTTTTTCTTTATAATCAGGAATAAACAAGTCTTTTTCTGTAAGAGTTTTTCCCGTTTTCAAATCAAAATTCAGGAAAGTCTGTGTTGATAATCCGTGAGCTCCACCCATGAATACGTAACGTTTTATTCCGTATGAAAAAATATTTTCGTCACTCCACAACGAAAATCCTTCCAAAATATGGTCATTGTTGAAAGCAAAATAATTCTGCAAATTGAGTGTATTCAACATAAAAAGATTGTTATTTCGATAATCGGAACTTTGTTCTCGGACAAAGGCTGGGATAACCGAATCCAAAGGCATGTTCACATAATTTTCTCCAAATAGAAACAACAATATTTTATTGCGAACTGAATCCAAAACGGTTTTATTAGAAAAATTTACTGGTATCTCAACATTAATAATCAAATTTAAAGCTCCTTTTGTTGAATCATCGGTGAGGTAAAATTTATTCGCATACTCGAAATTTTTTGTTTTAACTGTTTTTGACACACACCCCCAAAAAAAAGAAATCGATAAAAAACAGATAAACAATAAGATGTTTTTGTTCTTTTTCATATTTTGTATATCATTTTTAGAGCTACAAATTTACAACAATAACTATGAACATTTATTACTTTTGTAAAATAAATAAATGATTTTTTACGGAAAATACGTTTATAATCTGTTAAAGCTAATATGAAATCTGACAAATTTTTAAAAATAAAGTAAATTTTATGACTAACTATCTTTTTAGAACCCCTGTTGAACTTGCTCCATCCCAACAAAAAATTACTTATAAGGATAAAATCATGATGTTAGGCTCTTGCTTTTCTGAAAATATAGGTAAACAACTTCATGAAGCTTTCTTTCAGGTTGACGTCAATCCTTTCGGAGTGCTTTACAATCCGCTTTCCATCTCTTTGAGTCTTGAAAGATTAATTGAAAACAAAGGTTTTTCACGTTCAGATATTTTTGAATACCAATGTCTTTGGCATAGTTTTTTTCACAGTAGTTCATTTTCTGATGTTTCACCCGAAAAAACACTCTCTAATATTCAAGCCCGGTTTGATGAATCTTGTTCATTTCTGAAAAATACAGATTTTCTTTTGCTGACCTTTGGCACAGCGTGGGTTTTTGAAGACCGGAAAACACAGACTGTAGTTTCCAACTGCCATAAGCTACCTTCACAACATTTCAACCGCCGAAGGCTATCCATTGAAGAAATAGTGGAACATTACACTTTGCTCATCGCCCAACTTCAACAATTGAATCCATCGCTTCATCTCATTTTTACAGTCAGCCCTATACGCCATTGGAAAGATGGCGCTCACGAAAACAACTTAAGTAAAAGCATTTTGCTGTTATCGATAGAGGAATTGCAGAAAAAATTCAAAAATGTTGATTATTTCCCTGCCTATGAAATTCAGATGGATGAATTGCGTGATTATCGGTTCTATGCTTCGGACATGTTACATCCTTCGGAAACCGCCATCAATTACATTTGGGAAAAATTTTCGGATACTTATTTTTCGGAGAAAACAAAACAAATAAAACAACGATTGGAAATGTTGAGGGAAAAAATGAATCATCGCCCACTGCATCCCAATTCACCGGAGTATGTTTCTTTTCTACAACAAATCGAATTGGAAAAAAACAATATCCTGAACGAATATCCGTTTCTCAAAGACAGAATAAAAGACGTAAATTCAAGAAATTAATGCAACTTTTTTCAGAGGAAATAAAAGGTAAATGGAAATTATTTTTCAAGGCATAATGTAGTAATGCAACCCAATACATCCATAATCAGGCAAAAAAGCAAACTCGGTTTTTCCTTTTCGGATTTTCGATCCATTTTTTTTTGTAGAAGATAATTTCAATAATATTTCAAAACGGATAGTTGCTCTTCATTAAAAATTTCTTGAGCAATGTATTGTAAATCTTTAGGTTGAATATTCTCCAACTGTTTTTTTATTTCTTCCATTTCTTCCACTTTCCCGAAGCGCAAATAACTTTTTCCCAAACTAAGTGCAAAATTTTCAGTGTTTTCTCTTGAAACAGTCATTTGTCCGATCAGTTGCTGTTTGTATTTTCTAAGTTTACTTTCCGGCAAGGGTCGGTCAACGATTTTTTGAAGTTGTTCCAAAACCAGCTGTTCACATTTTTCGTCGTTTCTTTCGTCGCATGCATAGTAAACACACCACCATCCACTGTCGGTAAAAGGTTGATAATTTGATTCTGCGGTATAGACAAGTCCGTGTTTTTCGCGCAGCGATAAATTGAGCAAACTGTTCATTCCCGGCCCCCCAAGTATATTGTTGAGTAAATACATGGGCAACCTGTTGGGATGGTACAAATCGAAACAGCGATTTCCAATTACGGTATGGATTTGATGGGTCTTTTTCTTCAGCTTCAATTTTTCTGCCCGATATTGTTCAGGGGGATTGCGTTTTTGTTTTTCGTTAATATTTTCTGCACTTTCCGATACAAAATATTCTTCACACCATTTTACAAAGTGTTCAAAATTCAGGTTTCCAACCACAAAAACAATCATTTGATGGGGTTGATAGCATCTTTTTACAAAATTACTGACTGATTCCGAATTCATCTTTTTCAATAATTTTGCGTTTCCCAATATATTGTGCCCCAGAGGATGATCTTTAAAAATCAATTCTTCGAAATCGTCAAAAATAAGTTCCGACGGATTATCATGATAGGACGCTATTTCGTCCAAGATTACTTCCCGCTCTTTTTCGAGTTCTTTTTGAGGAAAGGTGGAATGTAGGGTCATGTCGGCCATCAATTCAATCATGCGACGGGTGTATTTTTTCATGGCCGCTGCATACACCACTGTTTCTTCTTTGGATGTATAGGCATTCAGTTCTCCTCCGATGTCTTCCATTCGGTTGATGATTTCTCGTGCATTTTTTTTTCGTGTACCTTTAAACAACAAATGTTCGGCAAAATGCGCGCATCCTTCTTCTTCCCGATTTTCGTCGCGTGAACCGGCATTTATCGTAATGCCGCAAAAGGTAACTTCACTTTTCTTTTGGAGATATATGATTCGTAAACCATTAGGAAGCGTATGGGTCTGGTAAGTCATCTGCAGAATTTGTTTATTGAAATAATTGATGGTTACATTTGTGTGAAAAAAGACGGGATGTTTTTTCAGAATATTTCACCACTGCCGATGCAAATATGGGAATCCTTGTCGTAAATCACGCCGAATTGTCCCGGAGCAATACCCTGAATTTTTTTTTCGGAAATCACATGCCAGCCGCTGTTGGTATGCAGAATTTTTCCTTTCGTAAATTCGGGTGTATGTCTGATTTTGAAAGTTATATTTGCTTCTTCCGTTTGGTTTTGCCACGGATTTTCGGTAATGAAATGAAAATTGCGCATCGAAAATTCATTTCCATATTGTGTTTCCACCTCATAGCCGCAGGATACGTAAACGATATTGGCCGCAATATCTTTTTTTATTACATACCACGGCCCTCCCGATAGTCCAAGACCTTTGCGTTGTCCAATGGTATGAAACCAATATCCTTTGTGCTTCCCAAGAATTTTTCCCGTTTCCCATTCCACAATAGGACCTGGTTTTTCTCCCAAGTAGCGACGAATAAAATCGTTGTAATTGATTTTTCCCAGAAAACAGATTCCCTGGCTGTCCTGTCTTTTGGCACTTGGCAAACCGGCCTTTTGTGCAATGCTTCTAACTTCACTTTTCATGAAGTGTCCAATCGGGAACATCAGTTTTGAAACCTGCAGATAATCGATTTGTGCAAGAAAATCCGTTTGGTCTTTTATCGGATCTTTTGCAGTGGAAAGAAAAATTTTTCCATCTTTTTCGGTGATGGTGGCATAATGTCCGGTGGCTGTTTTGTCGAATTCTTTCCCAACTTTTTGTTCAAAAATGCCAAATTTTATCAGTTTGTTGCACATCACGTCAGGATTTGGGGTCAATCCTTCCTTCACCTTGCTTATGGTGTAGGCAACAACAGTTTCCCAATAATCCTTGTGCAGGTCGATAATTTCGAGCTTGCAATCATATTTCTGTGCTACGAGTGAAGCCATTTCTATATCCTCTTCCGAAGAGCAATTCAGCATTTCGTCCTCGTCTCTTCCGATTTTAATATAAAACAGCGAAGGAGTGTAACCCTGCTCCTTCAGCAAATGAACTACTACCGAACTGTCAACCCCTCCGGAAAGTAAAGCCGCTATTTTCATTTTTTAGCCTGATTTTAGATGTAATATTCAGCCAGATTGACAATTCCAGCCCGCATTGCATATTTTGTGGCTTCGTGTACGTTATTGACTTTTATTTTGCGGAAAATATTTTTTCTGTGTGTCATAATGGTGTGTACACTCACAAAACGCTCGGATGCTATTTCCTTCGTGGTTTTTCCCAGTGCAATTTCTTTCAGAATTTCACGCTCAGTAGGTGTTAAAACCGGTTTGCCATCATTTTTCAGATGTTTTTGGCAGTCAATCAGCAAATTGGATACAAAGTTACAAATAAACCTGTTACCAGACAATGTTTCTTTTAATGCCAGATTTATTTCTTCTTTATTGCTGTTTTTTGTGAGTACACTGAAGGAGTGGGTGTTGTAAATAATTTGTTGAAGAAATTCTTCGCTTAATTCTTCGGAAAATAATAACCACTCGGTTTTTTCAAAACGCATGCTCCATATTATCAATTCATTGACGTTTTCAAAATCAAAAAGTGTATAATCCAATATTACCAATGATTCCTGCTCTTCAACAAGGAGTTTTTCCAGTTCTTTTTTTGTGGCTGCTTCCCTAATGGTTGCCTCCAGAGAGTAGGTTGAGATCAGATAAAGCCACCCGGCTTTAGAAATATATTGATTATCGGAAAGTATGATATTCTTCATTTTTTTATGAATAACTTTTTTCTTAAAAAATCTTTACGACGTTTGTGTTTTTTTGATTATAATCGTTTAAGAATAATTTTGTTCACTTGTTCGATAAAATTTACTTTAAAAAAAAATTTTTTGCAATGTAGTTTCATACGTTAAGCAAAAAAAGACGACTCAACAGCCGTCTTTTTGAATATTTGAATAATATTTGAAAGCTTTTTTCAATATTCCCACAAATCCTGTTCAAAGTTCAGCAATTCGTTTTCTATCCTGTTTTGTTCTTTTCTAACTTTGGCAGGGTCAATAACATAATCGAGCAGCATTCTGTTAAACATGTTGCTGTCGCCCAGCAAGTAACTTGCATAGAGTTTTTGCGAGAAAAAGTCGTCAAAAGTCATGCGTTGGGTGTCGTTCCCATTTGGGATAACATATTGTTTGGCCAGATAGGGACGCAGTTCGTCAAATGCAAACCAACAGAGAACGGAACCTCTGAAATATCCCATTGTCTCATTGGATTCGACATTATCGGGATGTAAAGCATAAAGAGGGGCAATACCAATGATTTTGGAATACATTCTGGAGGTATGCTTATCGAAGAAAATAATTTCCTGAATCAGATATTTCAACTGATTGCGCACGTACTGAATATAACGGTAATTGTTGAAGGTTCGCTGATTGGTTATGGGATCTATTTGAATAAGATTGCTGGTATTGTCTTCTTCAAAAGCAAAAGCCCTGGATAATTCTTCCCCTTCCAACAATTCGTTGAATTCAGGTTTGATATCGCGCGGATTTTTTTTATACACGTTAACTCCATCACAAATTGCGTCGATCATTACCGTAAAAAGATTGCGATATTCCTTATTGGGTCGAGTTGGAAAATATAGTTGATAGTTTTGTTTTTCTCGCATATCTATAACCCTATATACCACTCTCGACCAAACAATATCGTCTCTACGATGATGAACAACTGCAATGGTGTCCGCCAATGTATCGAGCTCGGTAGTTTCAATGTTAACATTTCCTTTGCTATCAAAAAAAGGAATTTCATTAATTTGGGCTTTTATGGAACCCGGTAGTAGAATAAAAGCCAAGAATAAAGTTAGAACACCAATTTTTTTCATACTGAACATTCTATTTGGTTTGCTTATTTTTGCAAAAAATTTTAAAAAACTAAATTTGTACTTGAACTAATCCAAGATTTCTTACTTTGCCATCAGGACCGACGGCTTTAATATTTTTAAATGTAATATAATCTCCACCCTCCAAACGATCAATATCAGCCAATTGTCTATTACTTAACCTTGATCCGGTGGTTTCTACTGAACCATATATAGTGAGCATTGTAAAAGAAATAATATTGAATTTTGCCTGAATGAGTTCGTCTTCACCATAACTTGCCACAATGGCTACATTGTCGCCTCTCAATAAACGCTTATTAAGATTTCCATCCTGTATTAATCTTGTAATTCCACCGGCATCCGAATATTGTAAATAAGCTTTTGGATCAGGCAAATATCTCACTCTATAAATACTGTTACCCATTAAAATTTCTTTTCCTTCAACTTTGGCATACACAGCAACATTGATTTCCCCATCCTGTGTGGGACGAATAATGAATTTACCTCCAGCAGTTTTTTGAACGGTTGCTCCCGCCACCCTTACTGAAATATTTTCAGAGGCTACTCCCGGAACAGAGATACTGAATTTATGGTCGATGCCGCGATAAACAACATTCAGATCTTCATTGGAAATGGTTGCCGAAGGCTCACCGACAATATAATCACTTGTAAAGGGAAACTTTCTTATCACACCATCGTTCCCTATTAACTGAACGAAACCAGTATAAGTAAAGCTACCTGTCTGATTGCAATTAACTTCATAAATTCCATTTTTTACAGGGGTATTACCTACGTAGAACTCGGGCGTTTTAGTGGAATCAACGGCTGAAAGAACAATTTGAGCCGAATATTTGCTTCCTCTAAATACGTAACGAGAATTTGGAACAACTAAGGCTTCAATTTTATTAACCCTGAAATCGGAAACGTCAGTTTGTGCTTTGAGGTACTGGATTAATTCGGCTTCTGCCATTCGAATATCGCTTTGATATTTTGTTAGTACGGTTATAACCGCCGAAACGGGCATCATTTCAAACAAAGCATATTCCCAAGGTACTCCGTTTTCTGATGGAGCGGTTGAAAATATAGTAGCATACATTTGCTGTTTTGCCGGACTATTGCCAGATAATGAGATCAAAAAATTTCTATAATTATCAATTTTTTCCTTAAGAATTTTCCCATTACCTTTTACCAATGCATATTCACCGGGTGCATCGTAATTTTCTTTATTAATCACCCTACGCGCTTCAGGATCAGCATTTTTATTATCAACCATTTTCAATATTTCATATTTGAAATTTTGAATATAGTTGTAAAGAGAATCCGATTGTTTTTTAACATCCAAAGCTTTATCTAACCATTCTTTTACTTTTGTGGGATTCTGATTGTATAAATATTCGAATTGTTTGTATAAATCTTCATTCCTTACCGAAGCTGAAATGATAGTGTTATGCAAGCTGTTGTCAACCATAGTAAACCCTTCCAGCACTTCACTTGATACATTCAATGCCAGCATGGCTGTCAGCACCAAATACATCATCCCGATCATTTTTTGTCGGGTGGTCTCGGGACAATTTTTTGCTCCACTCATCTTTTATTTTATTTCTAATGTCTTATTTTAAGAAAATTTAAAAAATAAAAATCTCTTTGTTATCAGCTTAATGCATTCAACATATTTCCATAAACTTTGTTGAGATCAGAAATTTGTTGTGCCAGTTTAACAGTTTCGTTTTTATACTTTTCTGATTCTTCAGCACTTGCAGAGGAAAATGAATTAATTTTTTTCAAGTTCGATAGAATATTTTCCAATTCCTTGTTGGAATTTCCTATTTTAGTTGATTGTTCTTCCACGTTTTTCAAATGAATTTCGTAAATGGCATTCAATGAACTTAAATTCTTGTTGATTTTCTCAATTTCCCCAGTGTAATCTTTTGTGTTCTCTTCTGCTTTTTTCATTTCAGTACCAATTTCCACATAAATCCCTGATAAATTACGAAGAGAAGAGTTCAGGTTATTTTGGTCTTTCGAAAAATTGCTTACAGATTCAGAAGCAGAAGTTATGTTGCGGATAAACTCCGAAGTTGGGGCAGTTAAATCAGAAACAGATGCTAGTTGTCGTGCTGTGGCAGAAAGATTTTTTATTCCTTCCGATAATTTTTCTACATCTTCTTCAGAAAGCGTTTCAGAATAATTTATAGATGGATGAGCCGGAGAAGCGGATATTGTCGCACTTCCTATTAGTTCAGTTTGAAATCGGGCTGTTCCATTTTCAAAATCGAAAATCTTATCCCAATGGTATTCTTTAAAAGGTTTATCTAATGCTCCCATTGAAAAAATAATTGCCTCACAAATCATGCCGGTACCTAGCACCACGTTTGCACCCGGCAAGTGCAGTATTTTAAACATTGCACCGATGATAACTACTCCGGCTCCAACGCTGTATATGGCATTAACAATTTTTCTCCCTTTGGGAGAATTCCACCATTCGGAAAATCCTGATTGTTTTTTTGAATTTATAGCATTATTTGACATGTTTGTAATTATTAAAGTTTACACTTTTATTCGCCATTATATGATCGTACACATCTAAATCCAATATAAGGTCTGCTTTCGTTCTGATATTCATAGGTACGTGCACCGCATTGCAGGTAGTAGGCAATGTCTTTCCATGATCCGCCTTTTACCACTTTGCGTTTCAGTACTTGAGGATCGCTGTTTTTTGCATTGAACTGAAAATTCGGGTTAATATCGTAAACAATGTTGCTGCTGGAGACATTGAAAGCTGAAGAAGTCCATTCTGCTACATTTCCTGCCATATCGTACAGTCCAAAATCGTTCGGAAGAAATGAACCAACTTTCATGGTTGTTGTTCCGGTATCATCGTTATAACTTCCACGCATGGGTTTAAAATTAGCCATAAAACATCCTCTTTTGTCTCTTACATAATTGCCACCCCAAGGATACAAAGCCATTTGACGACCACCCCGAGCTGCATATTCCCATTCGGCTTCGGTAGGCAAACGATAGTCCTGAGCACTGATTTTGTTTGTACCGTTGTAAATATGCGTTCTCCATTGACAAAATGCCTGTGCCTGTTCCCATGTTACCCCTACCACAGGATAATTGGCAAAGCCGGGATGGGAAAAGTACATTTTCATTTTTGGCTCGTTGTAGGCATACTGAAAATCTCTAATCCACATGATAGTATCGGGATATATATTTACTATTTTCGTGGAAATCAAATCTTTACGAGTTCTCAAGGGACGTTCGATAGTTTGATGATGAATCACTCCGTTTTCGTCAACATAAGAGGTGTCAACTCTAACTTTTGCATTTTTTGGATAGGCTCCTGTGTTTACATCATATTTATTGCTGGCCAAAGCAGCTTGATCATAATTAATCCATTCATAACGATAACGGAATTTGGTTGGATTCAACTGTCTGCCTGAAAGTGAGTTTACGTCCTCATAATAAAATGTATTGAGCACCTCTCTAATTTCTTCATCTTGGGATTTCCACGGAATTTTCGCTTTCCAATTTAAAGGTGCCGTTTCAGGTGGAAGCTCATCCTGATTCCTCAACTTCAGGCGAAATTCGTCTCGGCCAGCCATTACAAGAGACCGTAAAATGATGGAATCACGCACCCAATTCACAAATTGTTTGTACTCGTCATTGGTAATTTCGGTCTGATCCATCCAAAAGGCGTCGACCGTTACGTGTATCGACTTGTCATTGATAGCTCCAATTGCTGATTGGTCATTGGCTCCCATCAAAAACGAACCTCCTTTTATGAAAACCATACCATAGGGATTGGCTTCGCGAAAATTTCCTCTGTTCCCAACTCCAATCAATTCTCCGGCAGGCTTGTTGCATCCGGCCAGAAGCAATGATCCGAAAAGGATACTAATTAGCACATTTCTTTTCATCCTTGTATAACAATAAAGTGATTGTTTTTTAATCTTTTTTCTGAAAAAATACTTTTGTCACAAAATACGAATACTTTTGTACTTGTGTTTTGCTTTATTTAATTTATATTCAAAACTATAACTTATCAAAAATTCATGAGATCCGGAACTTGCCTTTATAATTTGCGAAACCGGTAAATCATAAGCATAACCAATATTTAAACCAGCAATGGCATTGATTCCAGCAAAAAATACCACCGCATCGCCCCATCGGTAGGAAAGTCCTCCCCAGTATTTATTGTCATATTCCATACGTGCAGAAGCATCCCACTGATAAGAAACAAAATCAGTTTTAAAGAGCGTTGTCGGTTTTATAACCATTTTCGGATCAATCAAAGTCCAATTGTAACCACCTGTGATAAAAAGAACACCTTTCTCCTGATAATCAAGTTGGTCGCTCCAACTAATGACAGGCTGATTGAGATGTGCGTAGGAAATTCCTGCCTCAAATTTTGGCGAAGAGTACCAAGCTCCCAACCCAATATCGAAACCCATCCCTTGAACATTGGTTGATGGTACCACAGGATCGGTCGATTCGTGGTAATCACCTATGTTGACTGAATGAACGCTGTCTCCCTCAAACCCTGCATTGATCAAACCCAATTCTGTTCCAAAACTCCAAACTCCTGATGTTGTTTTTAGTTTATATGCATATTGCAGATATACTGAAGTGTTAGAAAATAAGCCTACCTTATCATCTATGACTTTTAAACCGACACCATGAGTGGTGGACAAAAAATCAACAGGCAAGTTGAGGTTAATAATATCCGATTGACCCGCATTGGGCATTCCTACCCACTGAATACGATGTTGCCAAACAGCTTCAATCATTCCTTTTTCGCCGACCGCTGCCGGATTGAAGGAAGAAGAATTAAACATGTACTGGCTCCACTGAGATGCAGTTTGAGAAATAATACTCACTGATGAAACCATAAATACAACAACAGTGAGTACTATTTTTTTCATGAGATGATTCTTATTATTAAGTTTTTATTCAACCTTTTTTTCGATCAAAAAAGCTTGTCAACTTTATAAATAACTTCAATTTAACAAAAAAATTGCACTTTCACCGTATCCATTACTCCTAATCCTTACTTTTAGCTCAACAAAAATAAGTAAAGTTTTGTAATAAAAAGAATTTTGAAAGATTAATATTCTTCTTCATTGAAGAAAAAGTCTTCTTTACTCGGATAATCGGGCCAAATATCCTCGATGGATTCATAGATTTCACCTTCATCTTCAATTTCCTGCAAGTTTTCGATTACTTCCAATGGCGCACCGGAGCGGATAGCATAATCTATCAATTCATCCTTAGTTGCCGGCCAGGGTGCATCTTCTATTTTTGAAGCTAATTCTAACGTCCAATACATATAGCTAAATATTTAGGTTCAATTTTTTTGATTGAATATTTATTTTTCCTCTAAATTTTGCGCAAAAATAATTAAAAAACTTACAAATTAATCGTTTTCCTCATTTTTTTGCCATAATATTTCCTGAATATTGTTTTTAAACAACAAATATCGCGACAAGGCAAAGAAATAATCGGACATGCGATTGATATAAATCAGTATATTTTTGTCGACAGGTATTTGTTCATGTAAGTCATACAAACGTCGTTCCAAACGACGTGTAATGGTTCTGCAGATATGGCACAAGGCTGAGGCTTGACTGCCACCGGGCAAGACAAAATTTTTCAAAGCCGGAACTTCCGACGTCAATCGGTCTATTTCCTTTTCTATGCTTGTGATGTCTTTTTCAAAAAGTGGAGAAACTTTAGTTTTGGAAAATTTAGAAAAATCGGTTGCCAAATAAGAGCCAATGGTAAAAAGTTTATTTTGAATGGATTGCAGAAAAAGTAAATCCGAATTATCTATCTGAAAAGTGGTCAACAAGCCAATAAATGAATTTAGCTCATCTACCGTACCATAAGCTTCCAGCCGAATGTGATTTTTTGGAACTCTCGTTCCTCCAATTAATCCCGTTTCACCTTCATCGCCTGTTTTTGTATATAGTTTCATACTGTTTGGTTTCTTTATTTTTCTATTGTTTTGAAAATCAGTTGTTTTTTAATTTGTTGATTTGTTTTTCAATAGCAATCTGACCACATAACAATTTTTCGTGATTTTTTGTTGAACAAATACATTAATATGTTTTGTGCAATAGCAATTTAGTAACGCACTTTATAGTGTTTTTTGTATAGATTGGGGTCGAAAAATACGATTCCTGTCTCAAACAAATCGATGGTAGCTGTTACTTTTGGATGTTGTTTGATGTATTTCCAGGCTTTCAGCATATCGGCAGACCAATAAATATCGTCAACCAGCATTACGGAATGAGTGTGAATTTTTTCAAGACACATGTTGAAATATTCAATTACGGCTTGCGACGTATGATTGGCATCAATGAATATTAAGTCGAATGACGGAGTACTTTCAAGAACTTTCTCCAAGTTTTCATCAATATTCCCTTCGATTAAGGAAATATTCTTGAGTCCCAATTGTTGGAAATTTTTTTTTGCCAAGGCGGCCAATGTTTGGGACCCTTCCAGACTTATGCAATGAAGCTGAGAAGAAGCTGCAGCCAGATATGCCGTTGTAATACCGAGTGAAGTTCCCAGTTCAAGAACAGATTGCGCTTTGGTGTGGAGTGTTATCCGAAAAAAAAGTTGACCGTATTTTTTTGATTTTACCGATTTGTTGACTACCGTTGCAATGGTTGAAGTCCTGCTTTTACCCGTACCGAAATCTTCAATTTGTATTTTTGTTCTGTCTTTGAGGAGGCGATCTCTCAAATTTTCGATGGAAGAAAAAATATAATAGGGATTTTTTTCTTCAACAACAAAACAAATAAAATGGAAAAGGAATGGAGAATGTACGCCAAAACCATGCGTGTTTCTTGCTGTAAAACGATGTAAAAAATATCTGTAAATACGCCATAGTTTTTTCATTGCGAAAAAAAATATCAAGAAACCTTACAAAGGTACATTTTTATTTTCACCGTTACATTCAAACAATTTCAATTCCTCTTTCCTTGCAGATTTGCAAAGCCATTTCGCGCAGTTTGAATTTTTGTATTTTTCCGCTGCCGGTCAATGGATATTCATCAACAAAAAATACATAACGCGGAATTTTGTAACGGGCAATTTTATCTTTGCAAAAATCTCTGACATCTTCTTCCCGAATGTCAAATCCATCCTTTTTGATAATAAAAGCTGCAACATCTTCTCCGTAACGTGGGGAAGCAATGGCCACGACCTGAACGTCCTTTATTCCGGGCATTTGATAAAGAAAATCTTCAACTTCGATGGGAGAAATATTTTCGCCACCTCGAATAATAATATCCTTAATTCGTCCCGTAATTCGATAATTTCCGTTCTTGTCCCTGACTCCCAAATCACCTGAATGCAAAAATCCATTGGCATCAATTACCTGATGGGTGGCTTCCGGATTCTTGTAGTAACCTTTCATTACGTTGTAGCCCTTGCAACACATTTCGCCTTCTACACCATCGGGGCAGGGAGCGCCTGTTTTTGGATCGAGAACTGCCACTTCAACAAATTCATATTCTCTTCCAACGGTGGTACAGCGAACTTCAAACGAATCATCAACTCGTGTTTGCGTCATACCGGGAGATGTCTCGGTGAGTCCGTAAACGCTGGTGATGTTCATATACATTTTTTCATTTACGTTGCGCATCAGTTCTATGGGACAGAGTGCACCTGCCATGATGCCGGTACGCAATGAGGTGAGGTCAAACAAATTAAACATGGGATGATTCAGCTCGGCGATAAACATAGTGGGGACTCCGTAAAGTGCCGTGCAACGTTCTTTATGAACAGAAGCCAGCGTTAAAAGTGCATCGAATTTTTCAACCATTACTTGTGTACAACCATGTGTCAGACAATTCATTACTGCCAATACAATGCCAAAACAGTGGAAAAGAGGAACACAGATACACAGTTTGTCGTCATTGGTAAATTTCATGTGTTCTCCTGTGTAAAACCCGTTGTTGGTTATGTTGTGATGGGTAAGCATTACTCCTTTTGGGAAACCGGTAGTTCCGGAAGTATATTGCATATTGACCACATCATGGCAATTGATCGTTTTTTTCAGTTGAAAATATTCTTCATTATTCTGATAAGTTCCAAGAAGCAGAATTTCAGCAGTAGTATACATTCCCCTGTGTTTTTCCTGTCCGATAAAGACAACATTTTTCAAAACAGGAAAGCGGTTTGATTTCAGTCTTCCGCGTTCCGAAGTTTTTAGCTCAGGAATCAACGAATAGATGGTTTTAATAAAGTCATTTCCGTTGTCGCCTTCTGTCATACACAATGTATGCATGTCCGAATTCTCAATAATATAGGCAAGTTCGTGCTCTTTGCAACTGGTATTGAGTGTTACGGCTATTGCTCCAATTTTGGCGCAGGCATAAAGAAAAGTCAACCAGTCGGGCACGTTTTGAGCGAAAATACCGACATGATCCCCTTTTTTTACATCGATGGCCATTAAACCTTTGGCCATATTGTCCACACGTTCGTTAAAACTTTTCCATGTGAAACGCAAATTTCGATCGGCATAAACAAGGTATTCACGCTCGGGAGTTTCATTTGCCCAATATTCGAGCCATTCGCCTATGGTTTTTTCAAATAATTCCATGATAAGATTTGTATAAAGCTTTATGGTGCTTGATGGAAATAAAATTTTTTCAGACCGGAAAAAACAGCAATAAAATTCTCAATAATTCAACAAGGTGAAAAGATTAAAGAGGTGTGTAAACGACAGCCAGAATTTTGGCCGGTTTTTCATCAGCCGAGCTGACGAGATGGTTGATAATAGAGTCGTAGTAAATGCTGTCGCCGGGATGGAGGAAAAAAGTTTGGTTTCCATAATCTATTTTTGCTGCTCCTTCCAGAACAAAAATAAATTCTTCTCCTTCGTGGGAAGAAAAAATGGGTTCGTGTGTCGATGAAGGCTGAATATCGATGAAGAAGGGTTCCATGTGTCGGTTGGTTTTGCGTGATGCCAACGCATAAAAATCGAGATGAGAATTGGCATCCGAAAGCTGACTGGAAAAAGAAGCCGGTTGCTGAACTTCGCCGGAACGATGGACAACAGGTCCCAATTCTTCTGCGTCATCAAGAAAAGTTCCCAACCGAACGCCCAATGCGCGTGCAATTTTTATAAGTGGGGCCAGCGAAGGAATAGTTTCGCTTTCGATCACTCTGTTAATTTGAACTTCAGATAAACCTGTGGTGTCAACCAAATCTTGAATGCTTAGATTTCTACTCTTACAAAGGGCAAGAATTTTTTCTCCGATATTTTTTTTCTCCATGATAAAAGGTGTTATAACTGCCATATTTAAAACGGGAACAAAAGTACGATAAAAATTTATAAAATGAAGGTTTTTGAAGGAAAAATATTTTATTTCCAATCAAAAACCTTTACTTAACTTATAAAATATCAACTGTTTTTTTAAATGGCCGATAAAATTTTTCGATAGGTTTCTTCGGACTTTAAAATTTGAATTGCTTCTTTCAAATCGTCATCAGTTCGAAGTGAAAACTCAATTTGTCCTTTTTGATAATAGTATCTTTTAATTATTTCCAGACTGAGCAATGCCTCAATTTCATCCTTGTTTTCCCGAATATCGGCATCTACATTGGGTGTTAATTTGGTTTTTAATGCTTCAAACTCAGATTGTGCTATTGAATCTAAGCCTTCTATTTTGGCAACCTGATAGAGTTGCTGAAAATATTTATTGGTCTGATATGAGTAAGTGAAATTCTTTTCGTGCAGGTAATCCACAAAATTGTTAAAGTCGTCTTCAGAAAGTTTAAAATCCTTTGGAGACGCAATAGTAGGATGTAAACTGGCGTAGCGGGTCGCAAAATCAAAATACAGGTTTTGTGCAAAAATATAGTGGGCAACGTTCAATTTTCCTTTACTTTCGGTCTGTTTGTCGGGGATAATTCCGCCACCGTCGCGAACTTTTCGACCATTTTTTGTCAGAAATTCGGAAGTCAGGCTGTCGGGTACGTATCCCACACTTCCATCTTCATTGCGATGACTGTAGTCGATGGCTTGTATGCATCTGCCACTCGGAATGTAATATTTTGCTGTCGTAACTTTCAAATGTCCGCCGTAACTGATGTTGCGAATGTTTTGAACCAATCCTTTGCCAAATGTACGTTCTCCGACTATTACACCGCGATCGAGATCCTGAATGGCTCCGGCCAGTATTTCGGAGGCAGAGGCTGAAGATCGGTTGACCAAAATTGCCAGCTTGAGGTTGGGAAAAACAGGTTCGGTGGGAGTTTTATAAATTCTGTCGAGTATATTGTTTTTTCCTTTGGTGGTAACCACTGTTGTGCCTTTGGGCAAAAAATATCCCAAAATTTGAACGGCTTCGTCCACCAATCCGCCTCCGTTGTTGCGTAAATCGAGTACAAGAGATTCAATATGATGATTTTTTATCAAATCGTTTACAGCCGATTTTACTCCCAACGCTGCGTTTTCGGTGAATTCGTTGAGCAGCAGATAGCCTGTTTTGTCATCAACTTCTGCCGCATAGCCAATGGGATTGATTTGAATCTTTTCACGCAGAAAAGTTTTGCTGATGATTTTTTTCTCTCCGTACCGTTTGATTTTTATGTTGATTTGGCTATTGGGAGTACCTCTCAATAAATTGCTAACGTCGTTGACGGCAAAGCCATCGGTTTTTTTCCCATCTACTTCCACAATGATGTCCCCGGGTCGAATACCGTTACGTTGCGCCGGCATGCCTTCATAAACTTCGGAAACAACAATTTCATTTCCGTTTTTCATGATAAGTGCACCAATACCGGCATATTCGCCTGTCGTCATAAAGGTAAGGTCTTCGGTTTCTTCTTCGGGCAGATAAATTGTATAAGGATCCAGTGTGTTCAACATTTCGTCGATAGAAGTTTTTATCAGTTTGTCGTAATTCAGGGTATCGACATAAAACATGTCCAACTCACGCAGCAATGAATTGTAAATATTCAGATTTTTGCTGATACGAAATGTACGTTGATTATCTTGCTGAGCCACAAGAAAAAATGGAGAGCAAAAAATTAGGAGGAACAGGAAGAATTTTTTCTTTTTCATCAGAATATAAATTATTTTTTAAAGGTCTGATGGAACCCACATGTCTGAATATTATATTTATTCGTGTTTGTGTATGCAATACATGTGGGTTTCATGCGTTTGTCATTAATTTTTTTCTTGAATGGATTTTGTAGGAAAACAAAATTCTTAGGGAAATTATTTTTATTTCTTTTCGTTTGAATGAATATAAATGATCGAAAATGAATTTATTAAATTTTTACATTAGGCGGCAGAAAAATCGAAATGTCTTTTCCGTAAACAATTAAATCTCGCACCACAGTTGAAGAAATATACGAATATTCGTAATCGGTAAACAGAATGACTGTCTCAATTCCGGAAATTTTTCGGTTGGCGTCGGCAATATTGTGTTCATATTCAAAATCGCTAACAGAGCGCAATCCCCGAAGTATGAAACCTGCATCGACTGAACGGGCAAAATCCACTGTGAGGCTGTCGTAAATAGAAACCTTCACTCTTGGCTCACTTTTAAATGTTTGACTAATTATGTCCTGCCTCTTTTCGATGGAGAATAAGGTTTTTTTTGCCTGATTGACTCCAATGCCAATAATTATCTCATCGAAAAGCTTCAATCCTCGCTTGACAATGCTGTAGTGTCCAATGGTAAATGGGTCAAACGTTCCCGGGAAAATGGCTCGTTTCATGATCTAAATTATTTTGAATCGACAAGAACTTGGTTGAAGGAAAGTTGCCCTCATTTCGCACTTTTTTGCTACTAAGGAAACCATTTTTTGCAACAAGGGATGTCCATTCATTTTTGATTAAATTTATTTATGTGCAAATTTACATGATAATTTTCAATTTCTGTATATCGCTGATAAAATTGGTTTTTCTCGAGTTCCCCTTACAGAATTTTCAGACGTCGTTCATTGGTTTCAGGTTTTATTTTTTCAATTCTTTTATGGCCAACTAAATTCTGCATCGAAGTGCATTTTTTTGCATTTTATTTTCAGTTTTAAAATGGTTTATTAACTTTGCTGCAATTAATTGAAAGATTTTGTGATGATACGAAAATTTTTTGTTTTGTTTTTTGGTTTTAATATTTTTATTGATTCCCTTTTGTGGGCTATTGATCCGGTTACGGCACTGCCAATACCCAAACAGGTTGTTTTTGCCAATGAAACTGTTTCTTTGGAAAGAATCGATATGCGTGAACGTTACGATAGAGAACAGACGGTGATAGCTTATAACCATTCCACCAGCATTTTATTGCTGAAGCGTGCCAATCGGTTTTTCCCCGTAATCGAACCTATTTTAAAAAACAACGGTATTCCGGATGATTTTAAATATTTGGCTGTTGTAGAGAGCAATCTCGATCTGCGTGCTTTTTCTCCGGCTCAGGCTGCCGGTATTTGGCAATTAATGCCGAAGACCGCCGAACAGTACGGGTTGGAAGTCAACGATCAAATTGATGAGCGTTATTACTTGGAAAAGGCTACTGTGGCAGCCTGTCAGTTTTTAAAAAGCGCCTATGCAAAATATCATAGTTGGGTTACGGTGGCGGCTTCCTACAATGCCGGAATGGCAAAAATTTCCGGTGAACAGGAGAAACAACAGGTGGATGATGCCTATGATATGTTACTTTCTACCGAAAGTTCTCGTTATATTTTCAGAATACTGGCCATGAAACAGTTTTTTGAAAATCCAAAACTTTTTGGTTATCAATTGAAAAAGGATGATTTTTATCCGTATATTCCCACAAAAGAAATTGTTGTAAGTACTTCCGTTGAAGATTGGACAGAGTGGGCGAAAACGTATCATTTGACTTATTTTCAACTGAAGGAGTTTAATGTGTGGTTGAGAGATCGAAAATTGACCAATGTAAAAGGGAAGGAATATAGGATTCAAATTCCCGATACTGCAGATTTAAAGTTTAATCCGCAGCATCTGAAAATTCATCAACCTTTTTGGGCGGTTTTGTGAGGCAAATAAAAAAACATCGACAAATAAGAATTTTAATTTATTCTCGTTATATATTTTGTTTTTAAGTTATTAACTCTTAAAATGAATGATTATGAAAAGATTTATTTATTCTGCCGTATTGCTTTTCTTTTCGATTTCTGCATTCAGCCAAATTGATTTTGGTGTGAAAGCCGGTTATAATTCCTCTGTAGGATTGGACAAATTAAGTTCGGTAACTTCTGGCAATTACAATGTGGATTCTATTCGAGCAGATGTTAAAAACAATTTTCAGTTGGGCGTCTTCGGACGATTGAATTTTGGGAAACTTTATTTTCAGCCGGAACTTCTATACACTATGGGTAAGAAGGAATATACGGTTACCCTGGAGGACACTCAGAATGGTCCAGCAAGTTACGACAAGGTTGTAAACATCAGCAATATAGAAGTTCCCTTGCTGGTTGGATACAAGGTTATTGATTTAATTAAAATGGTCAACGTTCGTGTATTTGCAGGTCCAAAATTAACTTTTAACGCTGGTTCTTCTCTCAAATTTGAAAATTTGGATAATATTACTATTGACAAACTTGAGAAAGATGTAAAAAATGCTCAATTGGGATTGGAAGCCGGCTTGGGAGTTGATGTTTTAAAATTCACGTTAGATGCCCGTTTTAATGTGATTAAAGACATGTATCAAACTAAAATTCAAGATGTAACTGTAGATGATTTTCAAGCCAATACCATTGTCATTTCGTTGGGGTGGAAATTGTTTTAATTAGTAGAGCCTTAAAAAGCCCATTTTTGTATTAAAGAATTGTTGACTTGGTAAAACGTAGCGTTTATCAAGTCAACAATTTGTATTTTAAATTCGAGCCAAAAAGATGGTTTCCATATATTTAACATCTTTGTTGAAGTTAAATGCAGTTAAGGTAATATTTGTGCTCAGAAGTATGGAACGGTAAATTTCTAAAGGCTTGTGAACTTGATTTTTATTTTCACACGTTTGCAAATGCCTCGATTTTCATGTAATTTTTTGAATGTCAAGGCTACTGACTGTTCTCATATGAAAATAGTTTTAGTACATGACAAAAATTGAGACATTTGTTTTATATATTTGTAAATAAAACAGAACAAATAAGCCAAGCTCTTGGGGTTGACTTTGTCCGGTGAGCCGAAAAACAAGTGAGAAAAGCGTTTAAAAATCGTCCTTGTTTGAGTTCCGACGTATTTCGTCGGAATGAGTTTGGGTGATTTCAGCTTTTCGAGCGTAAGTTTTTCGAGTGAAGTGGACACAGTTTTGAAAGCAGCGTTAAGCGAAAACAAAATCTGATTTATGTTGAGCGTAGCTGCTTCAACTAAGTTAATTTTTTTGCTCACTTTTTTGTTTCAAGACAAAAAGTGAGTGAGGTTTGGGGCAAAGCCCCGTTATTAAATATCTGAAAATAAAAAATATAAATGTTTTTAAACTTTTTTGTCATGTACTAAGGCCCAATATGTTAGAATTTTAATCGACTGTATTTGATTGCCAAACTAACCAATATCAGTCTGTTTTTAACTAAACTTTAACGTTACGTTATCCTTGCATGGTAAGTTGTTTTAAGAGTATAATGGAAATAATTACGGAGAAATAACACCAATTTTTGAGCAGTAACATAGAATACAATATTTTTACAAAACGTGTAAGAACGTAAAGAAACGGATACAATTACTTGATTATTATTACCTTACAACATTACACAGAGGAAATTATATTAGTTTAAATAATTAGCTTTCGCTCGTGCAAAATCGATCAAAGATATAATGTAAGGGAAAGATAGGGGAAAAAATGAAAAAATAACGAATTAATTCACAACAAGATAAAAGAATCGGTTAGAATTTCGAGTATTTTTTTCGAGCAATTGTTTGCAAGGGAAAGAAAAAAGGATTAATTTTGCAGCCGCTTTCCGGGAGAAGGGAAGCAGGGCAAAGTTAAGAAGGGGATACAGGAATAAAGAAAACCCGAAAAAATTTTGAAAAAGATTTGGAGGGAGAGATAAAAAGATATAACTTTGCAGTCCCAAAAGAAAAGAAGTTTCGAGTCGTGAGGACAATCACTTTCCCAGAGGAGAGGGAGTCCGAGCAGAGAGAAAGGGGGCGAGAGATCTTTGAGAAGAAATGCAACAACAAGATGTAGTATAGGGAAAGGGAATTTTCTTAAATTTCTAAAAGGGATTTAGGAAGAAGAACAAGAAGAAAGGTACCACGTCAATAAGGAAAACAGGGAACATGCTGAAGCCAAAGGAAAAAAACAAAAAAAAGATACAATGAAGAGTTTGATCCTGGCTCAGGATGAACGCTAGCGACAGGCCTAACACATGCAAGTCGAGGGGCAGCACGAGGTAGCAATACTAGGGTGGCGACCGGCGGACGGGTGAGTAACACGTATGCAACCTGCCCGTAATCGGGGGATAACCCGGAGAAATTCGGACTAACACTCCATGTATCTGTATTATTGCATGATAAAACAGAAAAACGCAAGGATTACGGATGGGCATGCGGATGATTAGCTGGTTGGCGGGGTAACGGCCCACCAAGGCGACGATCATTAGGGGTTCTGAGAGGAAGGTCCCCCACATTGGAACTGAGAAACGGTCCAAACTCCTACGGGAGGCAGCAGTGAGGAATATTGGTCAATGGGCGAGAGCCTGAACCAGCCAAGTCGCGTGAAGGAAGAAGGTCTTATGGATTGTAAACTTCTTTAGCAGGGGAATAAAGGTTATTACGAGCTAATAATTTGCAGGTACTCTGCGAAAAAGGATCGGCTAACTCCGTGCCAGCAGCCGCGGTAATACGGAGGATTCGAGCGTTATCCGGATTTATTGGGTTTAAAGGGTGCGTAGGCGGATTTGTAAGTCAGTGGTGAAAGTTTCCGGCTTAACCGGGAGAATGCCGTTGAGACTGCAGGTCTTGAGTGCAAGCGAGGTAAGTGGAATGTGTTGTGTAGCGGTGAAATGCATAGATATAACACAGAACACCGATTGCGAAGGCAGCTTACTAGTATGTAACTGACGCTGAGGCACGAAAGCGTGGGGAGCAAACAGGATTAGATACCCTGGTAGTCCACGCAGTAAACGATGAATACTAGCTGTATGCGATAGACAGTATGCGGCGCAGCGAAAGCATTAAGTATTCCACCTGGGGAGTACGTCGGCAACGATGAAACTCAAAGGAATTGACGGGGGCCCGCACAAGCGGAGGAACATGTGGTTTAATTCGATGATACGCGAGGAACCTTACCCGGGCTTGAATTGCAGACGAATAATGAGGAAACTTGTTAGCCAGCAATGGCGTCTGTGAAGGTGCTGCATGGTTGTCGTCAGCTCGTGCCGTGAGGTGTCGGCTTAAGTGCCATAACGAGCGCAACCCTTATCATTAGTTACTAGCAGGTTAAGCTGAGGACTCTAATGAGACTGCCACCGTAAGGTGTGAGGAAGGTGGGGATGACGTCAAATCAGCACGGCCCTTACGTCCGGGGCGACACACGTGTTACAATGGGGGGTACAGAGGGATGCTACCTAGCAATAGGATGCTAATCTCTAAAGCCTCTCTCAGTTCGGATTGGAGTCTGCAACTCGACTCCGTGAAGCTGGATTCGCTAGTAATCGCGCATCAGCCATGGCGCGGTGAATACGTTCCCGGGCCTTGTACACACCGCCCGTCAAGCCATGGGAGCCGGGGGTACCTGAAGTACGTGATCTCTCGCAAGGGGGAAGCGTCCTAGGGTAAAACTGGTGACTGGGGCTAAGTCGTAACAAGGTAGCCGTACCGGAAGGTGTGGCTGGAACACCT
>ERZ795051.1491-NODE-1491-length-29368-cov-5.284720_pt1 | contig 29368 bp, 27 predicted proteins | sample MGYA00375135_ERZ795051 | MGnify/ENA primary metagenome ERZ795051 (study PRJEB30180, sample SAMN05720222) | activated sludge metagenome | isolation source: Anaerobic digester | place: Japan | collected 2015-05-26 ... | reverse complement strand
ATATTTAAGCAGATCAACTTTCTTGCCAGAAGCAGTTTTATCTGCCGGATGTTCGTTGTTTATGATAGCAAGCAATCCTGAAGAAAGTTTTGAACCGGGAATACTGAGCTCTGAAAACCCAAGATTCTGAACTCCTTCAAATTTTGTGACAGTCTGTGTTCCGTTACTGAGATTCACAGTTCCGTCAGTGTGTTTCTCAGACTTCTTTTCACCGCTGCCATTAGCAAAATCTCCGCTCACTACGATGCTGCTTGTATTAGATTCGGTCATATCTCTCCGCATATTGTCGATCAGTAATATCGATCCTGATACGCCAACAAGCGCAAGAAAGAAACGCCCCCATCTGAAGCGCATTTTCGCCATTTTTATATCCTCCGATTTTTTGTTCTTCACTTTTTCCGGTCGTGCCGGTATTTTCTCTTTTTTTGTCAAGGCCCAGCCTTTATAGTTATGCTTCACGCCGGAGGCTCATATGGCTTTCCTCCTGCACAGTATTCGCTGTATGCACTCAGCGTATTATAAATGTTGTTCCAGTTTGTTGTACCCCCGCATAAAACGAGTATGTATGTCTTTCCTTCGATAACTGCGAAGCTCTCTATGCAATTTCCGGCTTCGTCAGTATATCCTGTTTTGCCGCCTTTTACGACTACTCCGGGCATTTCATCACCATACATCCTGCTGAATATCGTGCTTTCAAACGTCAAGCCGTCCGGATTCTGTTCAGTGGGAGCAACTTTATACTCATACGCTGAGAGCACCTTTCTGCAGGTATCATTCCGGACAGCGTATTCCAGAATAACTGCCATATCCGCAGCCGTGCTATAGTGCTCCTCGTCATGGAGCCCTACCGTATTGGTAAAGTGTGTATCCTTCAGTCCCATTTCCTTGGCTTTATCGTTCATAAGCCTCACAAATGCTTCCTCAGATCCCGCTACATGATCCGCTACCGCTAATGAAGCATCGGCTCCGGACATAAGTATCATACCGTAGAGAACATCCTCGAGTGTGGGAGTCTCGCCGGGGATGAAGCCTGCCCTTGAAGCGTCAAGCTCTATCATTGGTTCCACCATTTCGTACGTTATGGTCACTTTCTCTGACAGATCGCTGATATTCTCAACAGCGACGACCAGCGTCATGACTTTGGTAAGTGATGCCGGATAAATTTTCTTTGTGCTGTTCCTGTCTGCTATTATCTCATTATTATCTGTACAGATCAGGACAGCTGTTTTTGCGTCATAGTCCTTGCTTAGTTCTTTTGTTTTGTTGGTCTTTCTCGGATAAACAACAATAGACGCTGCTGTTTCTCCTGCATGATCAGAGTATTCCCCGGAAATAGGTTCGCTTTCTTCCGCATCTGACACTGCCGCTGCACTTGTCCGTGCATCCGTCTGTTCATCTGCATTATCAGCCGTAACCGCACGACATGACGAAGAAGATAAAACTATCCCGAAAAATATAAGAATCAAAAGGAAAACAACTGCGCCGATCCTTAAATATCGAGGTTCAGTTTTGCCTTTTCCTCTCTTATTCATTCTACACCTCTGTTTATATATCTCTATATTGATATTATAATACATGAATTTACAAAAGTCAACAGATTAATTTACAATACTGATTTTCTACGTATTGCACAAAGTTCAACTGTATTTTTTTACAGATTGAGCAAATGCACTGTAATATGACTTTATGTAATAAAAATCGCCCGGATATCTCTATCCGGGCGTCATTTTTACTTTATCACTTGAATACTGCAAGGAGGAATCCGGCAGCGATTGCTGAACCGATAACTCCGGCAACATTCGGGCCCATAGCGTGCATGAGCAGGAAGTTCTTCGGGTTGGCCTTCTGACCTTCCATCTGTGATACACGGGCTGCCATAGGTACTGCCGAAACTCCGGCTGAACCTATGAGAGGATTGATCTTTCCGCCTGAAAGCTTGCACATGATCTTACCTACAAGAAGTCCGCCTACAGTTGAGAAGCAGAACGCAGTAAGTCCGAGCACGATGATCTTTATTGTCTCAGGTGAAAGGAAGCGGCTTGCTGCTGTTGTAGCTCCAACAGAGATTCCGAGGAATACTGTTACGATATTCATAAGAGCATTCTGAACTGTGTCGGAGAGTCTCTCTGTAACTCCGCACTCTCTCCAGAGGTTGCCAAGCATAAGGCATCCGATAAGAGGAGCTGTTGAAGGAAGGAGAAGGATAACGAACATTGCAACAATGATCGGGAAGATGATCTTCTCTGTCTTTGATACTGTACGAGCCTGCTCCATCTTGATCTGACGCTCCTTCTCGGTTGTGAGGAGCTTCATTATCGGAGGCTGTATCATAGGGATAAGAGCCATATAGGAGTAAGCTGCGATAGCGATAGCTCCAAGGAGATGAGGAGCCAGCTTTGTTGTAAGGAAGATAGCTGTAGGGCCGTCTGCACCGCCGATGATACCGATGGAAGCAGCTTCCTGTCCTGTGAATCCAAGGCAGATAGCGCCGAAGAATGCGAGGAATACGCCCATCTGTGCAGCAGCTCCGAGGAGAAGGCTCTTCGGGTTAGCTATAAGCGGACCAAAGTCTGTCATAGCTCCGACGCCCATAAAGATGAGTGACGGATAAACGCCGGCCTTAACTCCTATGTAAAGGATGTCGAGCAGTCCGCCGTGAGCCATTATCGCACCGTAACTATGGTAGTCGGGATGATTCGGATCAAGGAAGTTATCCCAGAGATCCAGATGATAAAGTGCATCAGCTGTATCACCGCCTACGAAGTAGGAAAGGTTTACCAGCAGGCATCCGAATGCGATACCTACCAGAAGAAGCGGTTCAAACTTCTTTTTGATTCCGAGATAGAGAAGAACGCATGATACAAATATCATTATGAGGTTCTTCCAACCTTCGCCTGTGAAGAGGCTCTTGAAGCCGGAACCATTCCACAGGGTCTCAAGGGTTTCAAGAATATCCATTATGTCGCCCTCCTTATGCTATAACAACCAGCGGAGAACCTGTATCTACTACAGCTCCCTTGCTTGTTACTACCTGAGCGACAGTGCCGTCCTTCGGTGCAACGATCTCATTTTCCATCTTCATGGCTTCGAGAATAACAAGTATCTGACCAGCCTTGACTGTATCGCCCTGCTTGACATCAACTCTGATGATATTGCCGGGCATAGGAGCCTCTATAGTCTCGCCTGCTGCAAGATTTACCGGAGCAGCCGGTGCAGGTGCAGCAGCAGGAGCAGCGGCAGCGGGTGCAGCAGCGGCAGGAGCAGCAGCCGGTGCAGGAGCAAGTGCCTCGTATTCGTCAAGGAGAACTGCCTTGCCCTTTTCTACCTCGACTTCATATGTCTTACCGTTAAGTGTAACTTTGTACTTCATGATCATTTGACCTCCTTGATAGAAATAAAGTGGAGTTCGTTAAGAGGAGTCTGCATCTTATCGGCAACTATTGCCATTATCATTGCAGCTTCCTTATCCGGAACGTCGAAGAGCTTTACGTGACCGGCTGAACCGGGTGCGAGCTTCTGATCAGCAGCAGGTGCAGCAGCGGCAGGTGCAGCAGGAGCTGCCTTCTTTGCAGCTTCTTCAGCAGCCTTTGCCTTCGCATCTCTCGACTTGAAATAAGCTCCTGTACAGTAGAGCACGATCATAAGAATAACAAGTCCGAAGAATACAACTGCATAACCGAAAACAGCAGTAACACCTGCCTCAGGTATAGAGAGCTCATCGCCCTTTGAAGCAGCTTCGGAAGTGACCTCTGTGATCTCCTCGACCGCAAGTGTCAATTTATCAAACATAACGAAGCCTCCTTACATTTCCTCAATGGTGTATACTGCTTCGTTTTCCTCCTGAGCCTTGCGGTTCTTAAGGAAAGTCATTGTCTGGTCAGGATAGCAGATGTAGCTCATTACATCCTCTTCGCTGCGGCAGAGATCGCCAAGCGCATCCTTTGCAGCAGTGAACTCCTCACCTGTACGCTTCTGATCCTCGTCACGGCAGTCAACAGGCTGGCTGTCACCAAGCACTTTGTCTACGAGTTCCTGTGCGATAGGTGCAGGCGGATTACCGTACTCGCCCTTGATGTAGTTCTTTATCTCCTTGGAGATGTTCTTATATCTCTCGCCGACAAGTACGTTTGTTACAGCCTGGTTTCCAACCATCTGTGAAAGAGGAGTTACCAGCGGAGGATATCCCATATCAGCTCTTACCTTCGGGATCTCGGCAAGGGCTGCATCGAACTTATCCATTGCGTGCATATCTGTAAGGTTTGCGATCATGTTGGAGAGCATACCGCCGGGAACCTTGTATACCAGTGCCTGAGCATCTGTTGCAAGGCTCTTGGGGTTGAGCTGGCCGTTGTCGATGTACTTCTGCTTGATAGGCTTGAAGTAATCGTTTACCTTATTTATAATGTCTTCGTTCAGGCCGGACTCAATGCCGTACTGCTGGAGAGCATAGAACATTGTCTCTGTAGCAGGCTGTGATGTACCACCTGAGAAGCATGATGTAGCTGTGTCGATAACGTCGATGCCTGACTCGATAGCCTTTGTCAGTGTCATATATGCCATACCTGTTGTGCAGTGTGTATGGAGGATGAGTGTCATGTCACCGATAGCATCCTTGATACCCTTGATGAGGTGCTCTGCCTCGTATGGAGACATAGTACCTGCCATATCCTTCAGGCAGATAGTATCGAAGCCCATTGTCTTGAGCTCCTTACACATCTCGATATACTTGTCAACTGTATGTACAGGGCTCTGTGTATATGAGATACATCCGGAAGCAACTGTCTTCTCTGTAGCATACTTCTTTGTAGCCTCAAGAGCTGTTCCGATGTTTCTGAAATCATTGAGAGCGTCAAAGATACGGATAACATCGATTCCGTTCTTTATAGAGAGCTGGATGAACTTCTCTACAACATCGTCATGATAATGCTTATAGCCGAGAAGATTCTGTCCTCTCAGGAGCATCTGGAGTCTTGTGTTAGGAAGATTCTTTCTGAGGTTGCGGAGTCTCTCCCATGGATCTTCGCTAAGATAACGGAGACATGAATCGAATGTTGCTCCTCCCCAGCACTCGATCGAATAGTATCCGGCCTTATCCATATCTGCGAGGATACCCTCATAGTCGGCATAAGGCAGACGTGTTGCCATCAGTGACTGATTGGCGTCACGCAAAACGGTTTCTGTCAACTGCACTTTTTTCATGTACAAACCTCCTCAAATATTATCTGCATAGCAGAATTAACTTATTAATCAGCTTTCTGTATGGGACAGAAATGCTAAAGGCCCTATGCACCATTGCAAAACGGCCCAATCAAAATAAATTATAACACATTCAGATACAAATTTCCACTGTTTTTTGATATATTTTTATCTTTTATTTATATATCCATATTCTGATTTATTATATGTGAATTTTCATATCTTTTATTGATTATTCAAGAAATATATGATATAATTTACCAAAAAGCAACAGGAGTGATACTATGGATAAAATAAAATGGGGCATTGTCGGTACAGGCCGTATCGCACACAAATTCGCAGAAGCACTGAACGGCTGTGAAGAAGCTGAGCTATGCGCCGTTGCTTCAAGAAGTAAAGAAAAAGCCGATGCCTTTGCCGAAGAGTCCGGCTCCCGTGAAGCTTACGGCAGCTACGAGGACTTTGCTGAACACTCAGATGCAGAAGCAGTCTACATTGCAACTCCTATGGCGTCCCACTTCAATGACGCTATGCTGTGTCTTGAACACGGCAAAAACGTCCTCTGCGAAAAAACTGTCACTCTTAACTCTGCACAGCTTGAGATACTGCTGAAAACTGCGGATGAAAACGGGCTCTTCTTCATGGAGGCTATGTGGATGAAATGCCGCCCGGTATACCTTAAAGCCAAGGAATGGGCGATGTCCGGCCGCATTGGCGATATCCGCTTCATCAAAGCCGATTTCAGCAATACCGTCCCCTACGACAGAAATGACAGGCTTTTCAGGCCGGACTGCGGCGGCGGAGCCCTCCTTGATCTGGCTGTGTACCCTGTTACTCTCGCCGCAGACTTTCTCGGCAACGAACCGTCAGAGATCATAAGCAATGCACATATCAAAGACGGTATAGACCTGAGCAATACTATCATCATGCGCTATCCTGACGGCAGTTACGCTGCTGCGGATTCCGGATTTGAGCTCACTCTCCGAAATAACGCTGTTATCTCCGGAACAAAGGGTATGATCGTTTTCGGGGACGGCTTCTTCTACGCCAACGATATCACTCTATATGACGAAAACCGCCGCCCTGTTGAATGCTTTTCCTGTAAGGACAGGATAAACGGCTATGAATACGAGATCAGGGAGTTCTGCCGCTGTCTCAGCCATGGCCTCACCAACAGCACACTCGTCCCCCGCTCCGGTACCGTATCTGTTATGAGGATACTTGATGTATGCCGCAGACAATGGGGATTGAAATTTCCGCAAGAATGAAAAGCATATTAAATTGTAAAACGGCAGACAACTTAAGCTGTCTGCCGTTTTGTTATAAGTTAAAAAAGATCATCGAAATAGCCCTGATTTTCTTTATCTCCGGCTGCCCCGGAATTACCTTTCATTCCGCCGCCGCTTGCGAGGATGATATCCTCTTCATCGAATTTAATGATCTCCATTTCAGGAGTAACATATATTTTATCTTTCACGGTTTTATTTCCTTTCAATTAAAGTGTTCGTTCACCTTAAATGCCTTTTCTTTTCCTGTTACAACAGTACCGTCCAGAGTTGTCCAGTATGCCTGCACCTTAAACTCCTTATAGAAAACAATGTTAGGAACATTTTTGAGCAGATAGGTCACAAACCAATTTGATTCTTCGGAGAAAGCTGTCGGAACATATGCGTTTCCGCCGCCGTTTACCTCCTTATATGCATCAGTTGTTTTAACGTTGGCAGTCTTGCCGCCTAAAGTGGTAAGGAATCCAACATTCTTATAGTTGAGATCATCGATCGTTGTTACGAATCTGATATCTGTCTTTTCGCTGTCAGCAGTTGTTCCGGAAGCTAACTGTGCCATTACCTTGTTAACATCCTCATCCACGAATTTTGCAAATGCATATCCTGTGCTTTCAGTATACGGCATTGTAAAGTCGGGAGCTGCATACCAGCCTGCAAATACCTTGCCTTCCTGTGTGGGATATGTTCCGTTTGCTTTGTATGTATCGACCATTATGCGGGGATCGGGACCCTGCATCTCTACTACAAATATATCAGAATCAATATAATCCTTATTGTGTGTACAGCATACGCAATTCGATTCTGCTTCTGCTTCATATTTTTTATTATTGTCCCAGACACGAATGAAGCACTCATAGTTCTGCCACTCGTTTGTGCCGTACATTTCAAATACGTATTTACCGTAATCGCAGTAATATCCTTCGATCTCCACTGTTCCCCACGACGTATCTTCGGAGGCTCCAACGGGACGGCGGCAAAGCACCTGTTTTTGGGGTACGGTCGGGTTTTGACATCTGTATGTGTCGATCGTGAACAGCAGCGTCCATGTTATACCGCATTTGCCGTTATAAGGGATAACGAAGCTGTCTGCTCCATAAGGCTGCGGCTGTTCGCTGAATCCATACATAGCCACCAGTGATTCGCCGTAATTAAAAATTGCAAACGGTACATCCCCGTTATCGGCGTTCACAACCATAGGATATGAATCCGGCCATAAAGACAGATGCTGTGCAAACATCCACCAGTCGCCTTCAAATCCAGCACTATAATCAGCGCTCTCGTATACAAGTATAAACATCACGCCTCGGTTTGTATAATTCTCATCTGCGTTCTCATTGCCGAGCTTTATTATCGTATTATACTCTGAATATTCATCCGGATCAATCTCAAGCTTCTCATACTGCAAAGGAGCAAAATCATCGTTGGCTTCTATGTCCTTCAACTTGTAGATGCCATCTATCTCTGGCAGCCAGATCGGCATTTCCATATATTTGAAGCCAGGATTTGCCAGAGCTAAGACGTTTATCCTGAGTTCACCCTCACCTGCATATGCGAATTAATTTTCAAATGAAATAGTTAACTTATCGTTGGCATAGAAACTGATCATTGTATCCCAGAAAGAAGCATCAACAGATTCTCCGTCTGCATTAACAACGTCCAAATTTGATATACTTACATATGCATCAACTTCTTCATCAATGAGTTCGTCATAAGAAGGCTTTTCGTCTTCAGCATAATCGGCGTACTCAGAATAGTACGACGGTCTGAAATAGAGCGTGAATGCAAGACCGCTGTCCTTATTATTCGTATTAGCATCATCATCGCCGAAGTACACTCGGTACGAACCGCTGAGGCCGTCTATCGGATCAGGATCTTCAACATGGAATACCTCGTCGTTGTATTCTATCCTTAAAAGCTCTACCTTATCTGCGTCCCAATTGAGATCAAAAGAGCCATTAACGTCCACCAGATTAGTTTCGAGGTGAACTGGAATGGTGATCTCCTCGTCGGGATCTATGAAATTACCGGAATATGTTACGGAATCGAAGCTGAATGCCAGTCCCGACCAACTATAATAATAACGTGGAGCCTGCATATGAACTGTGAACACGTTGGAATCGGCGTAGCTGTCAGGATCGTCCGTCATCCACGCACGAATGAAGTAATCAAAATCCTCGTTTTTATTCGTGCTGTAAAGCATATACCAGTCTTTGACGACCGAACCGTATGCGCCGCTTGAATCAACGTACTTTTTACACTCCGGGGTAATATTGAAGCTATCCCAAGGCACACTGTCGTCAGAACCGGAAGGACGTCTGAACAGCACAAACTTTGCAGATTCGTCTGCGTTCATTCGCCATACTAATTTCTCAAAATCCTGATACTTGATAGACCATTTATCTGAGTTCCCAGTATACTTGAAATAAGGCTGAAGCTTGAACTTGTATTTCTCTATATGGAAAAAATCGCTGTCAACGTATTCGTCCTCGCCGTCGCCGTACTATTCACGGATACGGTATGTGCCTTCTTCATTGAAATCATACGAAAAAGAATTCAGTGTGTGACTATTAAAAGTGAAAAACATTATCGAACTGCCTTCACTTGTATAAAAATCTGCGAATTCTCCGCCTTCAAAACGCTGGATAAGCACCTTTTTGGGGAAGAAATCATTTTTCCATGTCACGGTCGCCGGCTCATTTTTTGAAGGAGACTTTACGCAGCTCTGCGGCTGAACAGTTATACTTTTATTCTTTGAAACGGTGAAATGATCGCTGTATACTTCTACATATATCTCATCTTGTCTTGAAACGCATCTTTGATTATGATGCAGTAATCTCCCGGATCGTTGACCTCAAAGGAATGTTTTGTTCCGCTTTCGGAATTAAGTGTTTTGTATAATTCGCCATTGTGTTTTACTTCCACAATGTCGTTTATTCCGAGATCATATTCAAAATCCACATCGTAAAAATCTACTATGTGATCCGTATACGGCAGGACTTTGAAGTAAAGCGTACCTGACTGCGGCTGCTTGATAAAATCCTTTTTCTCAACAACGCCGTCATCTCCGGCACAAAGGACATGATCGTCTTCGGAGACGGCTTCTTCTACGCAAATGATATAACCCTCTATGACGAAAACCGCCGCCCCGTTGAAAGCTTCTCATGCAAGGACAAGATCAACGGTTATGAATATGAAATCGAGGAATTCTGCCTATGTCTCAACAATGGCCTGACCGACAGCCCGTTTGTCCCCCGCTCCGGAACTGCTGCAGTAATGAGGATACTGGACAAATGCCGCCGGCAGTGGGGACTGAAATTTCCACAGGAGTAATACAAAAATGCTCACCTTTACGCAAGGTGAGCATTTTTCTTATAATATAACGGCAAAACGGCAGACAGCATTAGCTGCCTGCCGTTCTCATTTAACGATCAGCTGAATAGTTCGCCAAAATCACCCTGATTCTCAATTGAACCAGCAGAACCGGAATGTCCGATCATTCCTCCGCAGCTTGCAAGGATAATATCCTCTGCGTCAAATTCTGTTATCTCCATTGCTATGAGCAAACCTTTCATACTTTTGATCTGGATGTTTTTCTGACCGGTCTTGTAGAACCTCCTAGTCTTGGATTTCTTCTTTTAAGCGCAGGCAGTACACTGGCTTCATTTGAATCAAGAAATGTTGTATAGTCATATGGATCAACATAAACACGTATCTTCTTGCCAACATCCTCTTGTGTTGGCGTATATTTATTGCCTGTAGCAATATATCTGTGCCAGTAATCATCGTCGTCTCCCTTGCGCTCCCAGACAAAAGATATTCTGTCCGTAGGAACTTTTCCAAGATCACCCGTAAGCTTTACTGTTATCTCCTGACCGCAGCGTACCTCTGACGGTATCTCGGCACTGCCTGTTATATGCGGAGCATTAACATAACACGCACTTGAATAAAGAGGTTTATACCCCGTCTCAGCAACCACTTTTAACCGGATATGATAACCATGATCATCAGGAGTTGGAGTGTAGGTATTACTGGTTGCTCCCCAGATATTCTCCCATTCTCCGCTTGGATCTCCCTGATACTGGCCTCTCTGCCATTGAAATGCCATTTCAAACTTTCGGTTATATTTCAAATAAAAATTATAGTATATAGATGCCAGATCACCAGTAATCTTTATTTTAATCGGTTCATTAACAGCAACAGAACTTAAAGTTATTTTTCCATTTGGATCTTTCCATTCACGTCGATAATGCTTAAAAAAGAAATCATCAATATCAGGCGCATTCACGTAAGAGCCTAATCCAACTTTATCGGCAACCCAATTGACTATAGTCCCTGGTTCCACATTATTGATCATTATTGCATGAAGTTGCCCCCCATTGGTTTACCATTCTTTCCAGGTGCTCTTTTATCACTGTCAAGATCCCAATATGTTATTCCCTCAGGCTCATCCCCTTTTCCATTAAACTGAAAATGGAATCCTTTTTCCTGATTTGAAAAATCAATTCTATTCGCCTTTTCATTGCTGCGTTCGATTGGATATGGATTTACACAAAACACAGAAATCCCACCCTTGCTGTTTGCCCAGCTTTCGCTAACTTTTGTTACAAATCCATTTACAATATGCAGATAATTATTATCATCAAAACAGCCCCCCCTGCATATGTTCGCGCGGAAGCGGGTTACCATTTCTATCACATAACGCAAGAGAAGAATGAAATGTTATTGTATTATTTTTTGTAACATCGCCTATTTTGTAAATATTTATATAGCTTGTTTCTTCTGAGTAATCACTGCCTGTATGTTTATCAGATGTATATAGCAGACCACTGTTTGGATTGATCGCAAGCCATCCGATTGAAGCGAAATTATTACCATCTCCGCGTTTAATGAAATGTTCAGAAACAAGTGTAAGATCACTTGCGCTATATACACGGATACTTAAATTATCAGAATCGGGAACAAAAACATATCCCTTATAGTAGTCTATATCTCCAAGATGATGACCAACAGAAACTTTTAATATTCCTTTTGAGGCATCAGGCTTTTCACATTTAGAGTTTATATTATGTGTCACTGGGAATTTCCACAAATTTCCATCCTGTGTGAAAAACCAGTTATCTTTATCGTGACACACGCCGTTTACTTCGTTACTCCAACCCATCTCTCGATCTTCCGGATGTTGTTCAATATAATTGTACATATACTAATTACTCCTTTGATTATATAGTGTAATATTGATCATTGTTATATCTAATAAAAAGAAACACGTCCAGCAGCACCCCTGACCTTGATGCTTAAATAGGAACACGTTTCCATTTAAGCACCACCTTAAATCATATATTACCATAGTTTTACCGATATGTCAATACTTTTTGTACAAAATTGCGGTGGACAACAAAAAATAACAGGAGTATGCTTAATACATGAACATACTCCTGCTTCTCTCTGTTATTATATTATCTTAATAACTTTCCTGTTTACTTTTCTTACAGATTCTCATTTTTAAGAGCATCGATCGGGTTATCCTTCTTGATCTTTCTCATTGAATAGATCATTGTGGAGAACACAACGATAAATACGCTTGTTGCAGATATTATCGCTGCCTTCCAAGGAAGCTCAAAGGTTATATCAGAATTAGCAGAATTGAATCCTTTGTTTATAAAGTAGGCTATCAGGAATGATATCGGTAATCCAAAAAGGAGTGATTTTCCGCCGTAGAGCAGGCACTCAAAGTTCATCATCCTGTTCAGTCCCTTTGTACCCATTCCTATTGAACGGAGCATTGCAAATTCTCTTCTTCTGAGGGCAATGTTGGTGGATATGGTATTGAATACATTTGCTGCCGCAATAAGGGATATTATCACTATGAAACCATATGCGAATACTTTTATTATTACTACCATATTTCTGATATATTCGACCTCTGCCGCATAATCATAGATAAACTCATCGTCTCCGCCTTCTGCGTTAATGATTTCTTTTATAGCATTATAGCTTTCTTTATGATCGTTGGAAAGGAAAGTATATGAGTATAAGTAATAATTACTGTGCTTCGGGATGACACTGTCACGAAGGCTCTTAGGAAATATGAACGTACATTCATTATAGTAATCGCCTACTGCAAAAAATGGACGTTTAGACAGTCTTGCTCCGACCGCTATATCATGCTCAACCCATGTCTCCTCCTTCGTAAGATATATCTCATCCGGATCATCGCTGACATTATAGGCTGTCTTAACGAATCTTATTTTGCCATCAGCTATGCTGTCACGAACATATCCCTTGGGATCGTAATCATATTCGATCTTAACTTTCTTTTCATCATCGCTGTCGAAAATATGATATTTGAACGTTTTGCTATCTACAATATCATATTCTTCATGGATGTCATATGTTAATGCCATCGGATGCTCCGGATCCATGTATTTATCCGTATCATATCCGTTTTCCTTAAGGAAATCACGATAGGTATCATCATCAACAAAGAATACTACTGTTTCCACGGTTTTGTCAGTTGATTCTGTAACGCTGGTATAATGAAAAACATCATTTGCTTCACTGTTGATTACATCTTCATCAGCGTTGGCTCTCATTTCAATATACTCGGAACATGCGGCTTCATATACTTCATCCGCATCTTTCAGCTTTGCAAAAAGCTTATCTGCACTTTCATCGTCATTAAATGAAGTCAGATACTGTATGTCATAATGCTCTGTGCCCATTTCCTCCTCAACGGATCTGACAAGGCCAGTGGTAAACGCATATGCTGAAATAAACAGGGTTATGCTCATAAAGAGGCTCCATACCGTTGCACGGTAACGCTTCTTACTGCGCTTGAAATACTTCTGTGCAAGAACGCCAGGAAGTCCGAAGAGCTTGTATATTATCTTAGGTGTGCGGATCTTTTTATTCTTTGCCTTTATATCACCGCTCTGACGGATAGCCTCTACTGCTGATATACGCTGTGCTCTTACAGAGGGTATCCATGCTGAAAGTCTTACTGTAAACTCTGCGACCAATATGGAAATAAGTATAACTATCCATGAAACATGAAGCTTGAACGGTACAGGATTAGAATCGGATATCATTTTTGTAATTGTATCAAATCTGGTGCTGAGTGCTTTGAAGGTTATTCCGATACCGCAGTAACCCAGCAATATTCCAAGAGGTATTCCAATAAGACTGAGCAGGAGCGCTTCAAACTCTATCATCTTGTTTATCTGCTTCTTCGTTGCACCTATTGACGAAAGGAGTCCGAACTGCTTTGTCCTCTCACTGACTGATATCGCAAATGCATTGTATATAAGTGCTACAGAACCGAATATTATGATACCAAACACAATAGAGCCTATCAGGAATACTGACATGAGGAACCCAGCATCTGCTTTGCCGCCGCTGAGACTGTACGCAAGGAGCTCATCGTTTGTAGCGGTGCTTATGCCCGCATTTCTCTCCTCATTGAAATTGAAATGCTGATTGAGATAATCGCCGACGTTTCCAGCCTTTTTCATTTTGAAGAAAGCTGTATAGATGCCGCTTCCGGAACTGCTGTCGCCCATTGTAAGGCAATTTATATTATTCCAATCGCCTTCCATAATCTCACTTATATAAGGCTGTTCGTAAATTCCTACGATAGTGTATGTCTTATGAGTGCCTGTTATTTCGGAGGCTTTTTCCATAAGCATCTCTTCGTCAGGCTCTTCCGTCAGTATATCACCGATTCCGCCGGAAATATCAATGGTCATATCCATGTCTATAGTGCTTCCTATACCTATCTCACCTTTTCCTGCTGCTCTGAAGGCATCATCGATATTATTTTCAAAATAAATATCAGATATGATGATCTCACTGTCATTTTCAGGATATCTTCCGCTTTTAAGATGATACGGAAGATTTTCAAAGCACTTTTCATCTGCTGCTATGACCATATATTTATATGATTTCATCTCCGTATGCAGCTTTACTCCCGTATCAGCATAGCCTACGGCGCCGAGGCAGAATACCTCGTCTATCTTGGAATCGTCCCTGAGCTCATCCACTCTGTCCTGAGTGAGAGGGGCGGCCACACCATGCCAGTCTCCGGAATTGTATATAGCCATGTCCTTTCCAAAGCAGATAAAGCTGTAAAGTGTGGTGGCAACTGAAAAGATCAGCGCTGTTGAAAGCATTATACCTATTATAGTAACAAGTGTCCTGACCTTGTTTTTCTTAACTGTTTCGATCGTGACTTTGTGGAATACGTTCATTTTCTTATCACCTCGTCACGAGTAATGCGGCCGTCCTCGATAGCGATTATACGGTCTGCCTGAAGAGCGATGTTCTCGTCATGTGTTATTATGATAAGAGTCTGATCGTATTTCTCGTTGGAGAGTTTGAGCAGCTCGATTATCTCCTGGCTGTTCTTGCTGTCAAGATTTCCTGTAGGCTCATCGGCCAGCATTACTGCCGGAGCGTTCATAAGCGCTCTGCCTATGGAAACTCTCTGCTGCTGTCCGCCGGAAAGCTGGTTTGGAAGGTGATCTTCCCTGCCCTTAAGCTTGAGAAGATTGAGGAGCTCTTCAAGTCGCTGCTTGTTCACCTCTCTTCCGTCCATAAGTACCGGCAGTGTTATATTCTCTGTAACATTCAGCACCGGTATCAGGTTGTAGAACTGGTATATCAGTCCCACCTGTCTGCGGCGGAATATAGCAAGCTGCTCATCGTTCTGGGCGTATACATCACTGCCATTCATCCATACCTTTCCGGATGTAGGCTTGTCAACTCCGCCGAGAGCGTGGAGGAGAGTTGACTTTCCCGAACCGGAAGGACCAATGATCGCTACGAACTCGCCTTTTTTCAACTGAGAAGGATACATGATCCAGTGCGTGTACCTCATTCTCATCTTTTCCATAAACCTTGCACAGGTCTTCAACTTTAAGTATTTCCATAACATTTCTCCTTGATAGTATTTTTCAGGCCATGTCAGCCATAAAAATTCTGGTGTATTTCCTTTCGATGATGTTATTATATCAGACCTATGTGACTTTACCGTGACTTAAAAATAACAATTCTGTCACTATATCGTTCCCTTATAAAAGCGCATCTCAAATCCGGCTCCTCCTCCAGGAGGATCAAATGCCTTAAGCGTACCGTTCTGGCTGGTAACTATCTTCCTTGCCAGCGCAAGGCCTATGCCGTAGCTGCTGTCGCCGGAATCCTTTCCCTTATAGAACCTCTCAAATATGTGGGGCAGATCCTCCTTTGAGATGCCGCAGCCTGTATCAGTTATAACGATCTCTGTATACAGCGGATTATCATTTCCTATGACAGTTATCCTGCCGCCGTCAGGAGTATGCTCCATGCAGTTCTTTATAATGTTGCCCACTGCCTCACACGTCCAGTGTATATCTCCTGAAAACTCCCCATCAGCTTCTATTATCAGCTTCTGGTCACGCAGCTCCATAGGTATCTGTATCGGCATTGTGGCTTTGCTGAGAAAATCCTTCATAGATATAGTCTCCTGCCGGAATTTTACTGTTCCTGCATCAAGCTTGGACATATTGAGAAGGGCTGTTATCAGCCAGTCTATCCGTCCCAGCAGCCCCCTCATCTCGATCATAAGCTCCCTGCGCTTCTCCTCAGTACAGTCCGGACGGGAGAGCAGTGAATTGATGAGATTAAGCGATGTGAGCGGTGTTCTGAGCTGATGTGATATATCTGCAAGTGAATCCGCAAGGTATACCTTGTCATTTTTCAGGTTCTGCTGCTGTTCCCGGAGCATTATCGTCATCTTGCTGAGCTCACATTCAAGTATGGCAGTCTCACCCTCTGTGTAAGCATTGAAGTTAACATCCTCATCACCATGAAGGATCCTGCCTACATCTATGGACATTGCTTTGAGCCTTGACAGTCTGTAGGCATTGCAGATAAGATGTATAACGGACATCATAAGACCTGATGAAAGAAATACCGCCCCGGTAAGACTGTCCCGGCTGAAGCCGTATACCGAGCCGAGAACTGTTATCAGCAACATAAGTTTCAACGAGAGCGAAAGCTCTGCATTTTTCAATATCTTTATCATCAGTCCACCCTGTATCCAAGTCCACGGATCGTTTTTATGATCTGCGGATCCTGAGGATCTTTCTCAATCTTATCTCTTAGCCTCTTTATATATACAGTGAGGGTATTGTCATTCACGAACTCACCGGCAATATCCCAGATCGCTTCAAGAAGCTGATTCCTCGACAGGACTGTTCCCCTGTTATTAAGAAATACCAGCAGCAGCCTGTATTCAAGTGCAGACAGATAAAGGTCATTGCCATTGCGTGAGGCTATCCCCTTTTCGGTATCTATCGTCACATCCCCAAGCTTAGTCACGGAGCCTGTACCTCCTGTAAGACGGAGGATGTTCTTTATACGCAGTATGAGCTCCCTCGGACGGAACGGCTTAGCTATATAGTCATCCGCTCCCAGCTCAAAGCCGGTAACCGTGCTGTATTCGTCGCCTGAGGCTGTCAGGAATATCACAGGGGTGCTGGATTCAGATTTTATTGCCGAGCATACAGCAAAACCGTTTCCGTCAGCAAGTGATACGTCCAGCAAGACCAGATCGAACTGCTCTTCACTGATTATCTCCAGCGCTCTGGCCTGTCCTTCAGCATTGACGACCGAAAAGCCTTCCTTTTTAAGAAATTCCGAGAGATTGGCTATAATACTTTTATCATCTTCAACGAGTAATATTTTCTTCATAAATTTCACATCCTGATCGTAATATAAAGCAAAGCATATTCTGATTTTAACATATTTTTTCTTTTTTTGCAATCATCATTCGCTGCACTCTTATAGTTAATAAAAAAAATATTTATAGTGCTATTGATTTATATTTAATTATTTGGTATAATAATTAGGTATTGCTGGGGCATAGCCAAGCGGTAAGGCAACAGACTTTGACTCTGTCATCCGTGGGTTCAAATCCCGCTGCCCCAACCAGAAAAGCCCGTCACTTATATGATGGACTTAATTTATAATGAATAGTGAATAATTTATAAATCATGATATTGCTGTCAGACGTTTCTGTATTATTCAATATTCAATATTCGTTATTAATTAATTGGTCGGCTCACGCATTTGCGTAGCTTTTTATGAGACTCTGCTCTCAGTATCCCAAAACATTTGCAGCATTTTAAAGGGTGTGATAAGTCTTCCTTATCACACCCTTTTTACTTATTATACTTAAAAATGCCGCCACCATTCAGGCTTTTTGCCCTGTTTTATCAGCTCTTCAAACATATCCATTGACTTGAACTCAATTGTAACAAGGGATATGGCCACAAGTGCCGAGAGCAGATCCGCTATCGGGCCTGTGAATAGTATTCCGTCTATGCCAATGAACATCGGAAGAACTATCAGTATCGGCACGAAGAATATTATCTGTCTTGTAAGTGAAAGTATAACTCCCTTTATCGGCTTTCCTATGGACGTAAAGAAAGTGGAGGTTATCGGCTGGAGACAGTTGAGCCACGTGAAGAACAGGAATATCCTGAAGAACTTCGCACCGAACTCATAATATCCGCTGCTTGCATCAGAATTAGCAAAGGCAGCAAGTATCTGTCTCGGCATAGTCTGGAACAGTACAAAGGCTATGACTGATATAAGCGCACCTGCCTTTACTGCCATCCAGTATGCTTCACGTACACGGCGGTAGTTCCTTGCACCGTAGTTGTAGCTCTCGATAGGCTGTGTACCCTGTGCCAGTCCGATAACTATAGCGAATACTATCATATTCACCTTCATTACGATTCCGGCACAAGCCTGCGGATCATCTGCTCCGTATTCTGAAAGCTCTCCATATTTCTTGAGTGAATTATTCAGGACTATCTGTACTACAGCGATCGCTACCTGATTAAAGAATGAAGCCATACCTATAGAGATAACTCTTCTTGTATGATCAGTTACAGGCTTGAAATGATATTTCTCAAGAGGAACTGTCTTGAATCCCCTCATGTATGCCACAACCATGACAGCAGAGATCATCTCTCCTATAACAGTTGCCCAGGCTGCTCCCTTCATTCCCCAGTCCATGCCCATTACAAATACTGCATCAAGTACCGTATTTATAACAGCACCGGTAATATTGCATATCATCGTCATTTTCGGGCTGCCGTCAGCTCTTATGAGATGTCCTCCGCCCGTAGTGAGTATCAGGAATGGAAAACCTATGGCAGTAATGCTTACATAGTCCTTTGCATATGGCATTACATTTGCTGATGCTCCGAATACCTTAAGCATTGGTGTCAGGAAGCCTAACGTTATGCCGCAGAGCACTACTCCGCAGCCTACCAGCATGGTGAGCGCATTTCCTACATAATATCCGGCTTTCTTTTTGTCACCCATTCCCATTGCAAGATTAAAGCAGGATGCTCCTCCTATTCCGAACAGCAGTGCAAGTGCCATACATCCGGTAGTGAACGGAAATGCAATAGACGTTGCTGTATTTCCAAGTGTTCCCACCTTACGGCCGATAAAGAACTGATCGACCATATTGTACAGAGCGCTTACCAGCATACCAACTATACTGGGTATCGCAAATCTCATCATCAGTGATCTGACATTTTCAGTTCCAAGCGGATTTCCTGCGCCGTTTGCTCCCGGCGGAGGGCCTCCTGGTCTTCCACCTCCGGGCGGCGAACCGCCCTTCCCTCCTGCTCCCGGAGGTGGACCGCCCGGTCTGCCGTCACCTGACGGAGGGCCGTTTTTCTTTTCCGAAGGATCGCTTATCATATCATTAGAAGTTTCTTCCATACTTTCCCCCTATTATTTTAACAACACTTAATTTGTATAACAAATTATATTATACAACATTTTTCAATAAATTTCAATTGTATGATCGTATTAATAATATCCGGTATCGCTTTTTATATTTATGCAAAAATAACTGATTTTCAATGTCTCATATTATTTATTGCTTATTTCCGACGTTTTTTGTTAACTAAGTGAAAAATCGGCTTGCTGCTCTTGACTTTTTTCTGAAAAAATGTTATAGTATATAAGTAAAATACAATTGTACGCCTGTGGCGGACGATTTATAATAAAATTTATGGAGTTTCAGTATGAACAGAAGATCTCAGCTGATCGTTGCTGAGGCAGATATCCTTCCGGAGGTCTTTACAAAAGTCCTCGAAGTAAAAAAGCTCCTCGCTAAAAAAGACGAAAAGAGCTCAGCATCTGCCTGCAAGCGTGTCGGCATATCAAGAAGCGCATACTATAAGTACAAAGACAGTGTTTTTTCATATGAGGAGCTGTATACCAGAAAGATAGTCAACCTCTATCTCCTGCTCAATGACAGCCCCGGCGTTCTGTCAAGCGCACTCGTTTTTCTTCATAATATGAACGCAAACATCCTTACTGTCAACCAGAGCATACCTGTTGACGGTGCGGCAGCTGTTAATATTTCGCTGCGTCTTTCCGGTGAATCCGAGGACGAGCTTGCTTCACTCAATTCAATAACTGAACTCAACGGCGTTCTCGAGGTCAGGATCCTCTCCGCTGAATAGTTCTCAGGAGGTTCATTCTATGTCAGTCAAATTTGCAGTTTTAGGTCACGGTGTTGTGGGCTCAGGCGTTGTCGAGCTCTTCTATAAAAATAAGAACAGTATCGAAAAAAGAGCCGGTACTGAAATGGATATAAAGTATATCCTCGATCTCAGGGACTTCCCCGATTCCCCTTATAAGGACAAGTTCACAAAGAACTTCAATGATATCCTCAACGACGATGAGGTTACCTGCGTTGCTGAGTGTATGGGAGGCGTTGAGCCGGCTTTCACTTTCGTAAAGTCATGCCTTGAAAAGGGCAAGAGCGTTGCTACTTCCAATAAGGAGCTGGTAGCAGAAAAAGGAGATATCCTCCTCAAGGCTGCCAAAGCACACAACTGCAACTTCTTCTTTGAGGCAAGCGTAGGCGGAGCTATCCCGATAATCCGTCCTCTCCACCGCTGCCTCGCAGCTAATGATATCACTAAGGTAGCAGGTATCCTCAACGGTACTACCAACTTTATCCTCACAAAGATGTACAACGACAATATGCCTTTTGAAGAGGCTCTTGCTCTCGCTCAGAAGCTGGGATACGCTGAAAAGGATCCTACAGCCGATATCGAAGGCCACGATGCCTGCCGCAAGATCTGCATTATCTCTTCACTTGTATTCGGCAAACACGTATATCCTAAGAGCGTCTATACAAAGGGCATCTCCAAGATACAGCTCAGTGATGTGGCTGCTGCCGATGTTCTCGGATACGCTATAAAGCTCGTTGCAACTGTTACACATCAGCCAAACGGCAAGATCCTTCCTGCTGTTATGCCTATGCTCGTTTCCCACGAGAACATAATGGCCGGAGTTAATGACGTATTCAACGCTGTTCTCGTTTATGGTGACGGCATAGATCAGGCTATGTTCTACGGCAGAGGCGCTGGTAAGCTCCCTACCGCAAGTGCTGTTATGGGTGACGTTATCGAAGCTGCAAAGCACAAGATCACTGTTTTCTCCCAGTCATGGGAATCCTCAGACAACGACAGTTTTGTTGACGATATCGACAACTTCACTTCACGCTGGTACTTCCGTGTTCCTGCCGGATCTGATACGCCTGAGGGCTCATATGAGCATGAGGACGGCATCTCCTTCATCACTGAGGATAAGCTTACATTTACTCAGGCTGCTGAGTATTCAGCTAAGATAAATGCTATTGCACTTATACCTGTGCTTGACTGATCATAAAACGGACGCACTTATATGCGTCCGTTTTTTCATATAACAAAAAAGCACCTGAGCGGTGCTTTAGTCTGTAGATACAGCTATTCTGCATATTGGATTTTGTAGGGGACGCCGCCCCCGGCGTCCCGAAACATTTTTGCATTCTCAAGCACCTGAACGGTGCTTTTTTCATTATTCAAAAGAATCAAGGTCGATATCCTTTAAAAGCTCCTTAAGCTCAGCCAGCTCGTCAGCTGTAAGTGTAACGCCCTTGCCCATTCTTGAATGATCCGGAGCCCACTCACGAATATCATACTTAGGCTCATGCTCGTTCCAGCTTACCATGTTAAGCTCTTTTTTCCATCCTTTTGCGTTCTCAGAAAGAACTCCGATCTCTTCTGTGATCTCATATTTTAACTCTGCCATTTTGACTTCTCCCTTCTGTTTATGTTTTATGGCTTATTTATTGTATCACAAAATGAGCAGTTTGTCCATACCATTCAGGAAATTTTTTCCTATATCGATATGCAGAGATAGTTCAAAGCCTTAGAATAGAGCTGTTTCGGTCTTATTTTTCCGTTTATCAACATCTCCGTGAAGTCAACGGCATCCTCCACGTTTCTTGAAAAGTCAGGGATAGACTCCTTTTCACCGCTGCACTTATCCTCGGCCTCAACTCCGTATGTATACACACTGTCACCGAAAAAACTGATCTTTCCCGCCGTAACTCTGTAGGCGACCTTGTTGTCGCCGTAGACCTCCATATATACTGTCCTGTCACTGACTTCACGCTTTATCTTTCTTACAATGCTGAACATTTGTGTTCTCCTTTCTTTTTTCTTCTTACATTATACCACGTTACCTCTGCATTGGGAACAGGTCAAAATTGTATCTTTTTGCTTCATTTTGCCGAATAATGTAAAAACGCAGCCGGAGCTGCGTTTTCCAGATATTAGTTTTCGGAAAGAAGAAAGCAGTTTTTCTGGTGCTAAGTCAGATCACTTATCTCCATGAATATCCGCTGCATCTCCATATCAGTCTGTGCGATACGGTCTGCACAGTCACGGAGCTCCTCAGATATCTCCGGAGGTATAGCGGCAGTGGTCTTGTATTTGAGCTGATGCTCAAGGCTTGCCCAGAAATCCATTGCTATGGTGCGTATCTGTATCTCCACCGGAGCATATGTCTTATGGGTTGAAAGATAAACAGGTACGTTCACTATCATATGATAGCTCCTGTAGCCGCTGGGCTTGGGATTCTGTATATAGTCCTTCTGCTTGATTATTGTGAAGTCATCCCTGCGTGACAGCATATCCACTATAGAGTATATATCCGTGATATAATAACAGGTCACTCTTATACCGGCTATATCCAGCAGGTTCTTCTTCGCAGCCTCTGTTGTCAGGGGAAGAGCCTTTTTCTGGAGCTTGCCTATTATTGACTGCGGCGATTTCAGACGGCTGTCAATATTATGTATGGGATTCCGCTGGAACTTTACGCTGAACTCGTTGTCGATAATGCTGAGATACGTCCTTACAACTTCTATTGCTGAATCGTACAAATGCTGGAGCTGCATGAAGTCGTACAATACTTCCGCTACCTGCTCCCTGACATCCTCATCCTTTGGCATCACTGCCGGCAGATGATCGAATGTCTGCTTGAAAAAATCTCTTTCGCTCATATGTATCCTTCCTTTCTGCTATAGCTTGATTATATCAGAAATTCCGCTTTTGTCAACGGGAATAATGTCGTTTATTCTCCCTCGCCCTCGGTATAGTCGAATTTGTCTGTTACCTGAGCAGCCTTGCTGAACTGTGTCTCGTAAAGCTGAGCGTATACTCCGCCCTTTGCCACTAGCTCACTGTGTGTTCCACGCTCAGCAATCCCTCCGTTGCTTATGACAAGTATCTCGTCAGCAGCAAGTATCGTTGACAGTCTGTGGGCAATGAGGATGCTCGTTCTTGATGTTATAAGAGGCTCTATCGCATCCTGTATCTTCTGCTCGGATATGGAATCAAGTGCGGATGTTGCCTCGTCAAATATCATCAGCGCAGGATTCTTCAGCAGTACCCTCGCTATGGATATTCTCTGCTTCTCACCGCCGGAGAGCTTTAGTCCCCTGTTGCCGACCACTGTATCCAGGCCTGTTTCCTGATTCTGTATGAAATCATAGATGTTCGCCTTCTTGCAGGCCTCAATAAGCTCCTCCTCTGTTGCGTCAGGCTTTGCGTAGAGCAGATTGTCCCTTATAGTACCGTTGAAAAGGTATGTCTCCTGACTGACGATGCCTATATTGTCACGGAGATATCCAAGATCGATCTTCCGGACATCAGTGCCGTCAAAGGTGACTGTACCTGCTGTAACATCATAAAGTCTCGGTATAAGATTTACAAGTGTGCTCTTTCCCGAGCCGGAAGGACCTACCACGGCTATGCACTTTCCGCTGTCCAGCTTAAAGCTTACGTCGTCAAGTATCTGTCGCTCCTTGTCATAGTAAAAGCCCACATTTCTGAACTCTACTCTGCCCTGTGCAGGCTCAGAAGGCTTTACTGCGTCGGGAGCATTCTCTATCTCTACAGGCATATCATAGTAATCGAATATTCTTGTGAACATTGCCATTGAGCGTATCCAGTCAACCTGTATGTTCAGGAGCTGATTCACAGGGCCGTACATCTTTCCGAGAAGTGCCACAAGAACTGTGATGTCACCCACTGTCAGAGATGAGTCGTACTTCATCATGAGTATTCCTCCGGCAAGATAGATAAGCATAGGTCCTATGCTTGAAAAGGTGCTGAGTGCTACCCTGAACCAGCGTCCAGCCATTCCCTCACGGATGTTCAGCTTTATCATCCGGCGGTTAACGTCCTCATACTTCTGATACTCCTTCTCCTCAGTACCAAAAAGCTTGACAAGGAGCTGTCCGCTGACAGACATGGTCTCATTGAGTATGCCGTTTATCTCATCGCTGCAGGCCTGCGACTCCTTCGTTATAGTCCAGCGTGTCTTGCCGGCTGTTCTTGTAGGGATAACGAACAGCGGTATGACTACTATACCGACTATTGCCAGTATCCAGTTCGCACGGAACATCACTATCAAAGCAACTATCAGCGTTATGGAGTTGGACAGTATACTTGTAAGTGTATTTGTTATTATCTGCTGTACGCCTGAGATATCACTGGTCATTCTCGTAATGATATCACCCTGATTGTTGGAGGTGAAGAAACGCTGTGACATTTTTTGCAGATGCCGGTACATCTTGTTCCGCATATCAAAGGTTATATGCTGGGCTATCCAGGTGTTCATATAGCTCTCAAGAACACCTATCAGGTTAGCTCCCAGTGTTACCGCAAGCGACAGTACTATATAAAATATAAGCTTGTTCATGCTCCTGCCGATAAGTCCCTCATCGATGATCTTACCGGTGAGGACTGACGGCAGCAGGTTCAGCACTGATGATATGACTATGGCTATGAATACGATTATCATCTGCTTCCAGTATGGCAGAAGATATGAGAATATCCTCTTAAGCAGACCTTTTGTTACCTTCGGCGCATTCTTTTTCTCCTCATCCGTGAGAAAAGCGGCGCCCCTCGGACCTCCTACTGGCGGCATATGAGCCCCTCCTTCTGATAGTATCAGTTATTTTTTGCTGTCGTTACCTCAGTCGCAGCCCCAGTGCTGTTATTTTTGCCAAGCGGTGCTGCTGCTTCCAGAGCAGCCTTGCCCCATTCGCTTTTTGCTGCACTCGCATCTGCATTTTTCAGGCTCTGGTCAAAGCCTGCCGGGAGCTGTTCATTTGAATAGGCCGCTGTTTTCTTTGAAACAGTATCAATGACGATCATTATTCCTTTTCCGTCCTTGAAATGTCTCTCGTGAAGCTCCTTGGCAAGTGTCTGGACATCCTTGCCGTTCTTTTCTGTCTTTATTGCCGCAACTGCTGCCGGAGTATCCGAAGCTGACAGCAGCTTATCTATATCCGCAGCATCTGCATTGCTGAATGCCTCCGCCTCATCGAATACTCTTGCAGGACAGCTCTTTCCAAGTCCCATTATCCCTGTGACCGCAGCTGTATAGTCACCGTTGACGATATCCCTTGTGGCTGTGAAGAAAGCTGTCTTTTCAGCTTCTGTATCTATATTGTGGGTACAGATACCTGTCTTATAGAGGAAATCCTCATTTGTGTCATTATTTATCAGGAAGAGCAGGCCGTTCCCATCTCCGCCGTAAATGGTGAAATAGGCTTCGGCTGCATATGTATAGGGAGCTTTGTCCTTAAGGTCGCTGACGGTGACTACTGCCGCATTCAGCATATAGTCCCTGTAAATTCCGTCGACAAACTCCTCGCAGCTCTTTTTCTGCTCATCGTTCATAAGGTGTGCAAGGTCGTAGACATATTTCCCCGGCTCCGCCTTGAGCTGGTCATCGTTCTTTGCAGGAGGTTCAGTTGCTTTTTCACCGGAAGAAGCTGCCTCGGTATTGCTTTCCTCCTCTGTCGCTTCACTCACAGAGGCTGCTGTCGGAACGACATCCTCTGCCTTTTCAGTCTTTTTAAACGAGCATCCGCCTGATATAGCCATGATCGCCAATAACAGAGCTGCTGCTGAAATTTTTTTCAAAAAAATCATTCCTTACTCTTGTAATATACTTAATATTTTAGTATAATTTAATAGAAAAATCAAGTGGAAACAACTAATTCGTCTTATTTTAAATTTTTATACAAAGGAGAATAAAATGGATTATTACATTAAAGGCAGTGACATCATCGTTTCTGAGCCGGATCTGGATCTGGACGAAACGCTGGACTGCGGTCAGGCCTTCCGCTGGAAGAAGATACCATCAGACTACGAATGTACATATACCGGCAGCTTCCTCAATGACTGCCTCACTGTCTCAAAGCTAAAGGACGGCGAATTCCTCTTCCATAACGTTCCGGAAAATGATTTTCTCAGCAAATGGCTGAATTACTTTGACTTTGATACAGATTACTCCGAACTGAAAAAGCAGTTCTCAGAGGATGAGACTCTCGCCAAGGCCTGTAAATTCGCCGGTGGAATAAGACTTCTCCGGCAGGACAGCTGGGAGTGTCTCATATCCTTCATCATATCCCAGAATAACAATATCCCACGTATCAAGGGCATTATCGACCGGCTCTGCGAGAACTACGAGGGCAGGTTCCCGTACCCTGAGGAATTTGCAATGGAGACTGAGGAAACTCTCGCTTACCTGCGGAGCGGTTTCCGGGCAAAATATCTCTGTGATGCAGCAGCGAGAGTGAACTCCGGTGAAACGATACTCGGTGACATAGCCGCAATGCCGATCGATGCTGCAAGGGCGGAGCTGAAAAAGATCAAAGGTGTTGGACCGAAAGTAGCTGAATGTGTTCTGCTCTTCGGTATGTACCGCACAGATGCCTTTCCTGTGGATGTATGGATCAAACGGGTACTGAGCGAATACTACCCGGACGGCTTTCCGGCTTTCGCCAAGGATAACGCCGGCATCGCCCAGCAGTACCTCTTCCACTACATAAGGAATCTTCAGACCGCTGCTGTATAAAATGCCTTTTTCTGCCAAATATATCTATGAATAAATTTTCAGGAGGATATATGATAAAAGGCGTCACAAAAAGGATTATCGAAATAAACATTCCCGACAGCATATATTTTGAAAAGGCTGTATTTTACCTGAGAGCCAATGTCCGCACTCTGCCGCCCCAGGTATCGGAAAATGAAGCAGGAAGATACATCTGCCGTATCGATCCCGGATGCTGTAAAAAGAAGCTGCATATACTCTCAGGCAGACTTATCATACGCTCAGGACTGCTGCTCTCAGCAGCAGGATTACTGCTGGTATTTTTGCACTGAAATATAAGCAATATAATTCAGCAATATTTTTCATAAACTATAGACAAAGCCATTTTTTTGTGATATAATATACCTGTAAATAAACCTTTGCAGACAATTAGGCACTGTCTGCAAAAAATACAAGGAGTTTATATTATGGATACTAACGATACTAAAGGCTTTAAGAACAAGCTGTCAAAGCGTATCATCAGTACCCCCGGCCCGGCCGCCAAAAATACATTCTTCTACGTTCAAGAGACCGGCTGTCTGAAATCTGATGAACCCGCAATGACACACAGGCAGGATCTGGATTCATACCTTATCATCGCTGTTATCAGCGGTAAGGGTGAGCTGACTATCGGCGGTGAGACCTTCTCCCTCTCCAAGGGCGAATGTTTCTTCATCGACTGCAAGCAGTCACATTTCTACAAGGGGGATCCCGATGACCCCTGGGAAGTTATGTGGGTACATTTCAACGGTGCGACCTCCCGGCAGTATTATGAATACTTCCTGTCGCAGTCAAAAAATACTTTCAGACCTCCTTCATTCGACCGTGTGGTATCAGCTATAACTGAGATCATAAGGATCAATGAGACTAAAAATCAGTCATCTGAGATCCTAAGCTCAAAGCTGATAGTCGATCTTCTTACTATCGCACTGACAGTAAGCTCCGGCGAGCAGCAGTTCGATTCCGCTCTCAAGCAGAAGCTGGCAGGCGTTCACAGCTTTATCGACGACCACTTCAGCGAGGATCTGTCTCTTGAAAAACTATCATCACAATTTTACATCAGCAAATTCTACCTCACCCGTGAATATAAAAAGATATATGGTATGACGATCTTCCAGCACATAATCACCTCACGCATCAAATACGGCAAAAAGCTTCTGCGTTTCTCTGATAAGTCCATCGAGGAAATAGCACACCTCTGCGGATTCAACGATCAGAGCTACTTCGCAAGACAGTTCAAAAAGGCCGAGAACCTCACCTGCTTCTCCTATAGGAAGATGTGGCGGGACTGATGACCGTAAGGTCATGCCATATGGCATGAGAAAGAGCTATGAAGAAGCGCCTCTTCTTCATAGCTCTTTTATATTTAAATAGAAAGAAATGTACAGAGCACAAAAATATTGGTCGATCAATGTGCTTTTTGGTCAAGATTTTACCATATTTGTATTCAAAATGATATGAAAATCCATGATATCAGGCTATAATATATACAAGAAATGACCGCTTTACCCTGCGGCAATAAGGAGGATTTCATATGAAGAAGCTCAGTATTTTTGCTATTACCGCTGCTCTTGTTATGCTTTCCGGATGCGGAAGCGTTTCAAGCTCATCTGACAGCAGCTCTAAGCCGGAAGCTACAACTGAATCAGCAAATAATAACTCCACTCAGACTGTTGATGTTCCTAAACTCGAAGGATACAGCCTCTTGTGGAATGACGAATTCAATGGCACAGAGCTCGATACAACTATCTGGGACTACGATCCCCATGAGCCCGGCTGGACAAACAATGAATTACAGGCATACACAACATCTGCTGACAACGTGTTCCTGCGTGACGGAAATCTCGTTCTCAAGGCTATAAAGACCGACAGAAGCGGCAAGGATTACTATACATCCGGTAAGATCAAGTCACAGAACAAAAAGGACTTTACCTACGGTAAGATAGTTGCCCGTGCAAAGGTTCCTGAGGGACAGGGACTATGGCCGGCTATCTGGATGATGCCTACTGACGAAAGCTTCTACGGCCAGTGGCCTAAGTGCGGCGAGATCGACATCATGGAGGTCCTTGGCAGCGACACAAAGACTGCTTACGGTACTCTTCACTACGGCGAGCCAAAGGGCGAACAGCAGGGCACTGTTGTTCTCGAGGACGGCTCATTCTCCAGCGATTTCCACGAGTATTCAGTCGAGTGGGAACCCGGTGAGATCCGCTGGTACATCGACGATCAGCTCTACCTCACTGCAAACGACTGGTTCACAGCCGAAGAAGGTAAGGATGAAAAGCCATACCCTGCTCCTTTCGATCAGCCATTCTTCGTTCAGATGAACCTTGCTGTCGGCGGAACATGGCCAGGTAATCCCGATGAAACAACTGATTTCGATAAGGCAGAATTTGAGATCGATTACGTTCGTGTTTATAGGAAATCATGGTACGATCCAGCCGTAAAGAAACCAGAGAAGCACTTCCGTGAAGCTACCGAGGACGGCAACTTCATCTACAACGGAGACTTCAAGGAAAATGAAGACCTTACCGACGATACAAACTGGAAGTTTCTCCTCTTTGAAGGCGGCGAAGGTTCAGCTGAGATCCGTG
>ERZ795051.1476-NODE-1476-length-29636-cov-6.903959_pt1 | contig 29636 bp, 44 predicted proteins | sample MGYA00375135_ERZ795051 | MGnify/ENA primary metagenome ERZ795051 (study PRJEB30180, sample SAMN05720222) | activated sludge metagenome | isolation source: Anaerobic digester | place: Japan | collected 2015-05-26 ... | reverse complement strand
GAATAAGAGACATTGTTTCTCTCAGAATCTTCCCAGCTTTGCCAACAAATGGTTTCCCAATTTCAATTTCTTCAATACCGGGATTTAAACCAAAGAACATTATATCTACTTCTCCACCGTCTTCCATATTAGTATCAAGAATCACTGTTGGTTTTCCATATAATTCGCATGCTTTACATTCTGGTCGAGAGAGGATATATTGTTTTGCTTGGTCACAAAATGTTTTGATTCCAAGAGGCAGTTCTCTATATACATCCAATATGAAATTATTTATTTTCGGACTATTCGGCATAATAATATCTTCTAGCGTAAATGTAGATTTACCACTATTAAGATGTTTATCGATTTGATTAATATCATCAAATGAAATAATATTTAAATTAACAAGATCATAAAAGAAATTTAATTCTTCTTCGTTGTATTCTCTATCGTATAATTTTCCAAAGTATTCTTTGAATAATTCTTTTATTTTTTGTTTGTTTTTGTCTGCGAGTTCAGTATTTTTAAGATAGAATAATTTATCAGGTATAGATTTTTTAGAGATACGATTAGCATCTAACAGATAAGTTGCACTGATTATTAAATCAGCAGTATCGAATCTATTAAAATTATATAAATGATTTAAATATTTATTTATAAAATAGATCAAATGTGGAGAATTATAAGTAAATAATAAAAATCTTTTGAAAATGTTATTGTCAATATCATAAGTTTTAATAATATTTTCAAGTTCTTCTTTTTTTCTCTGTTTACTAAATACCCAGTTTGTTATGGCTTTTATACCATTTAAATAACTTGGTGGTTTCTTCTTTATAATGTTGGTTTTTGCAGCCACAACTTACTCTCCTTTAATTTATGGTATGCTTATTCTGTTTAACTTCTTCACTTGTAAGTTTATTCCACAGATTGTTTATATGCTCTGAATTTATTCTTACATATCTGTATGAAAGTTCTAATGAATTGTATATATTAACTATTGCACTCTCAAGATTAGCAACTCTTCTAATTAAGTTACGTATCACTAACAATATGCATAAAAGCAATACAATTATGACTAATGATATTATCAATTGTATGGTCATAATTCTTCTCCTAAGTTATTATTTCTATATAAATCCTGAAAAATAATTATTAAATTGGCAAGATCTTTAACTAGATCTTGCCGATTTAAGATTATTTATTTTTATCATAACATCTTGGAAGTCCAATTTTGAGCTCCCTCTTTCGCTTTGGAATTTTAATATCTGGTTGTTTGTAAAAATCGTTCCAGTATTTCTTAATATACTTTGTTCTATCTGATAAAACCATTTTATATATTCCTCCTTTTACAAGAAATTAAAAGTTGAAACTCTAGCTCCTTAAGACACTATCTTAATTTGCTAGAGTTTCGGCGTCATCACCCAATAAAAATGTGTCTATATGAAAATCTTAAATATCAGAATCTGATTCGGGAGTGCTTGTTCCATATAAGTGAGATCCGAAGATTACTTTTACGATTGTTTGCATCATTACCTTTCTATAATTAGATTGATCTCGTCATGTTTTTTATCCGCACCAGAGGCGCAAATTAGTGGACATTGAACAATATCTGAAAACGGGCGCATTTGATCAATCCAACTATCACGTTGCATGTTCCAGAAATCTCCACTACCAATACTAACAGTTACAAGATTGACTTTCATCATATATATTCATCCCCGACCACATCTCTAGAAAATTTTTTCTTTTGAATCGATGTAATGACTGGTTTTCTGGTTTCGGATGAAATTTTCTTTATCTCTTCGAGAGTTACTGATTCATTTTTATATATATTTGAAGAACTCTCTTTTGTTTTTCTACTTTCAATAACGTCTTTTAATACGGCATTTCCAGCTGAAATTTTTGATACAGGTACTGGTGGTGCTTCTTCTATTTCTTCTGGAATTTCATATATGATTGGTTCAATTTTATCTTCAAATATCTGTTTTTCGATTAATGCGATACCAAGATCTGAATAAACATATGCTTGACGTTCAACTACGTTTGGGACGCCAAAGAATATTTTATTGACAACTTTAATTGTTTCTTGCCGATATTCATATGAAAAATCTTCAAGAGTATCAGTAAACTTATCAATTGAATAGTAAATTCCCGTTAGAGATTTATTGCCATATGTTTCCCTTAAAGATTTCGCATCTTTGTGATTGCATCTTTTTGCAAAATCTTCTTCGTGTTCTTCCGACTTAATTTTGTATAAAACTAAATAGCGGCCAGACGTTTTTAGAGGTATTAAATCTTCAACTACATCTTGATCTGTTTCAGAATCTATAATTTTTGTTGTTGTTTCTGGTTCTTCTTGTGGAGTTTCTTCTGATGAATTTTCTCTACCATCAAATAATTCAGTTCCACCTTCCTCGAGAAACTCATCTTGATTTTCTACAATAGAATTATTGAATTTTCCAAGTTGTTCTTCTAACTCAAAAAACTTTTCTTTAAGTAGATTTTCGATATCAGTGTGTTTTTTTATGTTTTTAGCTACCAATTCTAGGTTTGTTACAGTTTCTTGCCGAAACTCATCAAATTTATCTAATCTATCATTAATTTGTTGAATCTCATTATTTAGTATTTCTCTTATATTAATATTTGATTGATATTGATGATCTTTTGTTTGTGATTCATTTTTTACAATCACAGTTTCTGGATTATCATTGTTGTAATCCAATGAATGTTTCAGACAATTCAAACAATACATTTGAGTCGGTCTGATGAAACTTTTTAATTCGTCTCCGTTTGTAACTTCTCCATTAAATATTCTAACTTTATCTGGATTTTCAAATGTTTCTCCACATCCTTCACATTGATATAACGGCTTAAATAATTTAGCCATATCTTTATTTCTCCTATTGTAATATCGTAGAAATTTTATCTATTACTGATTTTTTAATATCTTTTATCTTTGTCTCTTTTGAAACTAATTTAAAAATCTCTTTAAAAATTAGATTGAGATTTTTCACACGACTATTAATAATAAAACCACATTCATAAAATTTTACAGTTCCTTGATATGTTTGAAGCTCCATTTTTTCATATCTCCTTTCACAAAAAGAATTTATTAATCTTATTATTTCTATATGAAAATTGAAAAAATAAAAAATTGCCACGATCAATTTCGTGGCAATTTTTGTTACTTGTTGACTATTTCATCATTCTATTCATAAACTCTACTTTAATTTTATTTTTAATTAACGTATTATAAAGTTTGTCGAATTTTTCTTTGCTTGGTTTATGGATTTGTTAAAATGTTCAACATTTTATACCTCGAAAGTGGAATATCCACTACTGTTAAAGTTAATAACTTGAGGTGGCATTTCAGAAGCTACCAGAATTTTCTGTAAGCAACAGAACATCAATGTTGCTGCCAGACTATTAATTGCCTGACTTTGATCACCAAAGAAGGCGCAACTTCCTTGTGTCTCTTGATTATCGGTTTTAGGAAACATTTTATTGAAATTTAATTTCTTTTGTTTCTTAAAATTTACCAAACATGATTGATCAAGTTCACTTAATCCAAATGGAAGTGTAACAATTTGACCATTATACAGCAAATTGCCGCTATCAATATAAATATATGCTCTTTTATTTGCAAATTTTTTACTATCTACCTTTATATTTTTATATATCAATTGACGAGTTTTATTATTATCTACACATCCGAGAACGATTATGAGAGATCGAAGATCAACACTGGATTCAAATAATTTCTCAAAATGTTTTTTAGTTTTAATTTGAAATGCAAAGCAACTTAAATCCGGAAAATTATAAATATATCGATTAACTAATGAATGAGCCTTGCTCTTGCCGATATCCCATTCACTAAAATTTTGTCTTAAAATATTTGTGGATTCAACAATATCATTATCAACTAATTTATAAGAAATTGTTTGATTATCTGCCATTCTTAATCTAATATTATTTACTAATTTAGATGCAAGTGGAACAACCCACGAACCAGTTCCACCACATCCAATTTGTATCACTTCGATTATATTAAAATTTTCTGTTATATTCATGTGTTAAAATCCTTAATAGAATAAATTATTATCTGTTAAAAATTCACTAATAGAATTACTAATGTTATCAGCTGGTTTTTTATATATTAATGAATTTCTCCCAAACAATTCTGGTGTGTTTTTGGATATGAAAACACTGTTCTCTTTTTCTTTAATCTTTGAAATTTCGATAATATTATCTAATTTTGTTTTAATATTATTTTCTAATGGTATTTTATTAACTCCTGTATCAAATATATCATCAAATTCAAGAGTAATAAATTCAATTCCATTCCAAATTCTATAACACATATCAACATTATAAAATTTGCTGTTGTTGGTTATTTTTCCGACAACACCATAGTAACACAGAGCTGTATAATTCTCATCTTTATTATCTATTCTAGAAAAATTAGCAGCCATAGAATTGTGACTATGGATTTGAAGATATCGAATATAATTATCTGACATCTCAAAACTTTCATCATATTGATACTTTATAGTTGTGCTTCCAATTACTTGATTGATAATATTTGTATGAAATGTTTTATTTATCTTGTGATAATAAACATTAACACACAGCTCACATTTACTTTTATTATTAATATATTTAAACATCTCTAATATATTAACAAACAGTGAAACTGGTGGTTTTGGAATAAATGGATAAATAACCGGACTGTCGAGTTTAAACAACTGATTATTTGAATATTTAATGTTTGAGACTTGACCAATTGATACCCCAAATTCATTTTTAAGAGCTATAAAAACTCCATTGCCGGCGAAAATGATATTATAAAAATCAAGTTCGTCTATAAGCTCTTGTAATTTACATTTGTAAAATATCACTTTTGCCAAACTTGAATTATTAATCTGTTGTAATTGATTCATTATTTTCTGCATTTTGTACCTCATTTATTACTCTTGGTCTAATGTCTGGTTCGATTTAAGTGGTTGCTAAGTTTTCAGTAACATTATCTTCAGTTTGTTGAGTTTCATTTTCTGAAACTGTAATATATTTAGCCTTTTCGAATTCAAGAATTTCTTTTGGAACATTTACTGTAAATATGAAAATATTTTTATTTATTTCCTCTATTGATTTACATTGAGATAAGTAAAATAAGGCATCTATAAATGAGATATCAAACTGATTATTATTTACTTTCTCTCTTATTAAATCAATATCTAATGTTGTTTGTATATTGTTATCAAATTTTAATTGTGGACAATAATCACCATTAAATTCGCTTGTTACAAGATGAGCATAAACTATATCTTGAATACATTCGTCCTCTTTGTTTGTCCAATTAGTGGATGAACCAAGACAAGGCCTATCTGAATCTGAAGAAACATTTCCATATGGAAATCTATAAAATTTATTATTTATTCTCATAAAGATGTTCACACAATCATAATTATATAATGTTTCACCGTTTTTTTCGGATTCTTTGGTTATTCGTTCGAGAATTGTATATATTTTGAATAGCGGCAATCTACAAGTAATAATTGGAAGTTTTATGAAATTGAAGTTTTCGTCAACAATAAACTCATCATTGTTATCGACGAGTTCTAATTTGAAATTTTCAGTTTCAAATTCTTTTATATTTTTATAAAGATAGTTATAACTTTTTTCAATAAACTGTTGCTGTTCTATTTCTGATAAAATATCCGGAATTGTATTATCTATCATCTTAATCGTAGTTCCATGTAGCTTTCTGATATCCGTATAAATTTCTGGAATATTTACAATTTTAGTTCTGATTTTTGGGGCTGTCAGTTTATTAATTTTAAAAGTTAATAATGCAAATCTATTATCCTCATGATATAATGGTGTAAAGGAATATAATCTCCCATCATTAATTTTTATATACATTTTATTAAATGTTTCTTTCCAAGGAGTTGATTCACATTTTATTTGCAAATAATCTTTTATATTATACGAACTTGTTAAAATGCTTTTACCAGATAATACATCTTCTATCAAAATACTACAATCATTTTTATGAACGTATATTATTATTCTAAATGGAGAATTTTTAACTTCTACTTTTTTTGTGATATTAAGTTCTATCTTTTTTTGTACAGAGTTCATGTCTCATCCTCTTTAATCTCTAATTCAAGTTTTGTATCAGATATTTTTATTAGAATTTTGCTATCTAATTTATGATAATTAGATTCTATTAATGTTGATATACTATTATATAATAATTTAAAATATTCCTTATCTATGAAATTAATTAATTTATCCATTGGCCGATATTGATTATACAAGTAAGAATAAATAAGATTGCGATGGTATCTTCTGGTAAAACGCGGCGTTGTTAATATTAAATCTATATTGTCTCTTTGATTAAAATTATCTTCAATTAATTCAATTAATTGTTTTCTCATTATTCGTCTCCCCTCACTTCATTGTCTAATATTTCAAGCGCTCTATCCGCATAAAATAAAATTTGGCAATCTGTATTTAAAACTTTTAAATTTCTAATAAATGCATCATATTGGCACATTCTCATAACTTTTTCCATTATTCTCCCCAATGGTAATTTATAAAGCTGACTTTCTGGATGTGTTTTTAAATAATTTGATATTTTTTTTAAAAGTATAATATGCCAAATCGTATTTGTTAAAAAATGACGATTTCTAGATTTGAGTTTCAAAAGTATTAAATCTTCTAAGGATATGTTATTAATACTTTCTAGGTCAATATTAATCGTTTCAGTTACAAACATTTAATTTCACCTCTTTCTCTATCAGAAATTAAAAAATCGGCTGAGATCACAAAGACCCCAGCCGATTTAAGTTTTTCCTATCCTTTCGAGCCCGCTATAACTTTAAATTTAATAGTTCTCTTATTATTGGATTCATCAATTTCAGCTTTATCTTTAGCAATTTCTTTAAAATAAGAACTTACCATATCAAAAGCCTGATCCAGTGTTAATAGACCAGGAACAGTCTTAATTGTATTATTATTAACAATAATCTCAGTTGTTTTCTTCTCCGCCTTCTTCTGAGTTACTTTTACAATGGGTTTCTTTTTTTGTGGAGTTGTAATAGATATAAATTTCTTTCCACAGGTCTTACAGATCCATAGTTGTTTACCGTCTTTATTGAATCCTTTCTTTGTTACCTCTCTTGTTTCTTCACAGTTGGGACAATACATTAACGCTGCCATTCTTATGCCTCCTTACTTTTTATTGAACTTCTGTTTGTTGTTCTATCTGAGTTAAAATATTATCGATTATGGGTTCAACATCTCCATAATCACCATTTTTCAAATCAAATATTTCTGTATCTGTAAATTTTATAATAAATGGATTGCCACCTTCTGGATCTTGCTCTAGCTGTGAAAATTTTTCGCTACCAAGTTTATTTTTTAAATCAGTTAAAATTTTAGCAACATCTAATTCGGCAAATAGCTCTTGCCGAATTTCATCATTAATTACTTCCGGAATTTTTTGACTTGAAACTACTTCATCAAGGATATATATTAACATATCAATTTCTAATGTATTTAATTTAATAATTGTGGTATCATTTGGCATTTTTTACCTCACTTATATTATAATTTGTTTGATAAAATCAATGGGTATATAAATGTTTTTATATAATTTCTTGGATCTATATTTCTATCTTTTTCTCTATTGATATATTTGCCGTCTGCGGCAAGATATCTCTTGTTGTCACAAATATAATATTCATTTAATAATTCATGAAGATTATTCATTAAAAGAATATCTAAATATTTTCTTGTATAAATTTTAGAAATTTCTTGGAAATTTTCAAAAACATTTAGAAGTATATCTTTTCGTATATTTTTGATATAACTTGGAGAATGCTTGTATATCCCTTTTACAATAATATCATTCCCCGTCAAGAAATAACTCGTTCTATTTGAACGAATATATTTTTTATGTTCAGTTATGTGAAACTCAAAATTATTTGAGAGAGCATAATTTAAAAAATCTTGATTCGGAGTTATCAATGTTTTATCATTAATATTTAATAGTTTTGATAATGTTTCATCATCACAAGAAACGATTGCACCATCTTTTTTGAGTTCAAGAAGTGTAATATTTCCGATCTCAAATAAAACTCCACATATGATAACTTTTGAAATTATATTTAAAAGACGCAGATATTCTGTATTGACTAATGAGGTTGCAATAAATATATTTCTAGATTTTTTATCTTCAATTTGATTCATCTGAATTATAAAATTATTTAAAGGATCAAATAGACATCTACAAATTGTTGTAAACGCTTGTCTGATATCTATTTCGACTATATTGATATTTTGTTGTTTTGATACTGTTACAAATTGTCCAGATGAATCTGCCAGATACCAACTAATTGATTTGTCTACTTTTGCAACTTCTTGATATTGTTCTGGAAAATCAATTTTCGAATATTTTGATAACAAAGTTTCAAAAAACATAATAGTTCCTTCAATTAAAAAATCGGCAAGATCTTAACTCGATCTTGCCGATTAGTTTTTTATTGGCTGGGGTGGCTCGGTTCGAACGAGCAGTATCCGCCTTCAAAGGGCGGCGTTTTTCCAATTAGACTACACCCCAATTAAATTTATTATTTCTATATGATTTTTTCAAATTTCAAAGACTTATAACTTATCAACTATGCAAATTCGTTCAAAGTCAAATCTTTTAATTCGGATCAAATGTTGAATTTTGCCGAAATCTAAACTTGACATAGTTGCCGCATAAATTCCTGGAGATTCAAGAGAAATATACTCAATATTTGTTTTTGGATCTGATCCAATAATATCTAAATCATCTACAAATATTTTCCAGGCTATTGAGTCGATATCAGTTGTATTAAAATCTTTACCAAGATGAACATTTTTAATTCCTGTGTATTTTACATCTATTATATCTTTACTTGGTACAAAAATTTTATAATAATCTACAAATTTAATAGCTTCTTTAATAGAAGTTGTTTTGCCGCTTTGACGAGGAGCAAAAATTAATGTTTTTGGTATTAATAGATTGCACACCATCTCATGTGGTTCAATTAGAGTTATTTTTATATTTGGTGTCATTATTTATCTCCATTTAAAAGATGTTGATAAAATCTTCATAAACATGGGAATCTGATATTAAATATATCTCTTCAATTTGTGGCATAGCATTTTTTGTTTGAACATACCATGTAAAATAGAATTCCGAAATTTGGGTTCCTTTATTAATGAGCATCCGAAGCCCAGCTTCTCTCATTCTAATTGTGTCCATATACATAATAAATATTATATCACTAATAATGTGATGTGATAAATTATTGTCAGAGTCATGAACATTATATAATTCAAACGATCTGTAATTTTTCCAAAAAATATCTAAGCTTCTATCCTTCATAAATTCACAGAATTGAATTTTGAGTCCAGCTGGTATAGATATTTTAAGTTTTAATCTATGAGTTGTTGAAAGGGCACTTGAAGAGATTTTAATAATATCACTTGTCGATAAATTTAAATCTCTAGGAAGGAAGATTCCGAAAGTATCTGGAAATTCGCTAAGTTCTTTAATTGTATCTTCCTCTAAAGGGTGAACACACATCACAATATTATTCTTTTTATCTAAGTTTGATAGAAAATCTGGGTCAACATGACCTTGTCTTATAATTTTCATATAATTTCTCCATCTCCTGATTTATTAATTTGTTCTTTAATGGGTTTTGCCCATTTTGTCAAATGTGATGTTTTAATTTCAGCAATATGATTATTCTTTACACCTTCTTTATTGATATAAGTTTTGTATGAAATCGAACCTTCTACTAATACTAATGATCCATTTTCAACAGTATTGACTGCAACTTCTGCTATTTTCCCCCAACACACTGTTCTGTGCCATTTCTTTTGAAATCTTGCTTCACCATCTTTATTCTTCCACTTATCGACAGTGCTCAGTGAAAAATTAGTTACACTAGTATTATTTGTTGTTTTTCTTAAATCTAATTCTGATCCAACATTACCAACAAGAATGATCTTATTTAAGCTTCCTTCCCATTTGGTTACATTCGTTGCTTTAATTTCAGCAACTTTAAGACTTTTTCCATCTTTTTCATAATGTCTGTACGAAATTGAGCCCTCAACGAAAACTGTATCTTCTAGTCGTAATACTGTTGCAACTTGTTCTGCCATTCGACCCCAGCACACAATGTGGTGCCATTTTTTATATTTTTGTTCCTCTCCAGCTTTATTTGTCCACTTGTCCGAAGTTGTTAGTGTAAAGTTTGTAACAGAAGTTCCATTTGTTGTTATCCGCAGAGGTATCTCAGATTCAATTACTCCAACTAGCAAAACTCGATTGTAGTTTCGTGCCATAATTGTTTGACTCCTTGTATAAGTTTGTAGAGATTTAATATAAAGAGTAGGATTTGATATATTATAATTTTATTCATCTCCTACTCTTTTATTTTTTATTGAAGATGTTGTTGGGCCAGAAGTTCAAATCCTTTTGTAAAAGTAAATTTACAAGCATGGAGAAACGCATCTCTCTGCCAACCTGTAAAATCGTAGAAATATGATCCATATTTTGGATCTTTCACAATAAATCTAATTTTTTCTTCATTCTTTTCAATAGTACAAACTGGACGCTCTTGTTGCCACTGAGCACCAGGAATTTGTCTGAATAATTGTTCAAGACAAGTTATTGCAAGTCTTTGTGAATTATAGGTATTGAAAGCTGTTGCTGGGTAAATAGTTCCAGATACAAGACGCTTTAAATTCTCAAGATATACGATGTTGCCCTGAATCGAATTATTTGTTAAATTGAAGAATGAAATTCTCAAATTTCCAAAGTCTATATTAAATGAAATAATTACAAAGTGAGCTTCACTTTGTACTGGTTGTTGTTTTGCATAAAATTTTGAATTAATCAACCAAAACAAATCTATAATTTTGTATTTTTGTTGGTTCTGAACTGGAGCAGGTTGTTGAAAGAGTTCAGTAAAAGAATCTGAAACTGGAGTTGACATTTCTGGAGTTGAAATAGTTGGAGAAGGTTCATCGAATGGATTTCCAGAAACATGTTGTGGAGTTTCAAATTGTTGATTTCCTGTTTGGATAAAACCAACCGGTGGTGTTCCAAAAGGAATTGTGTTATCATTTTCCATATTGTGCCTCCCTATTTCACTTAATTTATTATTTTTTTGGTATGAAAAGTTTAGATTCAAATTCTGTCAAAATTGCATTATACGTTGACTTATGGGTGCTAACGAATTCGCTACTGAATTTTTGAATTGAATTGATAATTTCTTCAGTTTCAGATCTTGAAATTTTTTCAGTACTCTTTTGAATTTTGAATGCTCTAATAGCTCGATCTTCCGCTGTATCTCTACCAAATTCTTTTATAGGCGAATCCATAAAACTGCAAAGAGAAATGCCTCTACAATAAATCTTGGTCTTTGGATCTTGAATAATACAAACTGTGATTCTCGGATTATTATTTGAATCTCTAAAATAATAAAATCTTCTATTAAATTTATTTACATAGAGAAAATCTTTGTTCTTTTTAAATCTTCTGATATCTTCAAATTTCTGTTGAAGACATTTGTATTCTTCAACAAGTTTGAACATTTCATCAGCTTCTCGATACTTTTCAAATGCTTGTTCTATCATGTTGCTAATCCTTCCCGTATAAATTTTAACTACTTTTGTTTCAGCAAACATTTCTGTTCTCCTCTTATAGTTCTTTTACCTCAATTTGTAAATGTTTCAAGAACCAATCTGCAACTATTCTTCTGTGGCAGAAATCACTAACTCTTTCATAACACAAAAGAATAGCATCTTCTCCTAGTTCTTGATAAGTTGTTGCTGGATCTAAATTGTTTAAAGTCTCATTATAATATCTTATTGTGTATTCTTCTTTTGTAATCTTTCCAGACTTATAATTCAATACTAAATCCCAAGAAGGGCATAGTGGTTTATAAATTGGGACAAATGCTTTAATCCAATATGGTGGTTTTCTTGCAATTGAAACTAATCTTGGATCACCTTTTATAATTTTTTTAGAAGCGAAATATGATGTATTCATACAAGTTAATTTTCTTCTTGATTTAATAATCGGAGCAAAAATTCTTTAACGGTCAACTGTTCAGATTCTTCATCTGATAATTCATGAATTTCTCGATTGTAAATATCTTCATAGCTGTCGTTTAATTCATCAAGTTGATCAAGAATTTCTTCTAATGTCATTATTTGGGATCTCCTTTTAAACATTCTAGATACATTTCTGCTATGATCTGAGCTACTTTTAAGCTTAATCTACCCTGCGTCGTGATACTTTTGGCTAGATGTTTATTACTAAAACGATATGTACTCTGTCCAAAGAGCCCATATGTAGTATTGCTTGTGACCTTAATAGCTTTTTGCCGCATATCATAAAAATTATATTCATCTGATCCTTTTTTAAATTGATCTCTCTGTTTTTCATATTGATTTCTCATATCTTTGAGATTTTTTAAGAAATCAATAAATAATCCTTTTTTAGTTTCATGTTTTAGAAATAAACATCCTGATAAAGCTAAAATGAGATTATTCTGCTTTAGATAATTTTCAAAACTCTTTATAGGAATTTTTACAACTTTAATAGAGGGTTTTAGAATATTTTCAATTATATATAAATATTCAAAATCTTTCGGCAAAGAATCATTTATAAGATATTCATGACAAAAGCTGTTGTACTCTTTGCTGTTTGGATGTATATCATCGAACATATCGATCATTGGAAGAAAATATCTTTTCAAAATTATATAATCATCAATAGCATTCTGATTAAATAATTGATCGAGAGATTTTTTATGATCACTTATTTTTTTAATCAAATATGCCATAATTATATAATAATTTTGAACATAATCTCCTTTATTTTGCGGTTTCAATTTATCAACATATTTCACAATCATTTCATATAATTGTGAGTAAATATTTTGAGGAATCGGCATTTTAGCTGTTAGAGGTTTATCTAACATTGCTAAAAACTTATATGTTAAAGGATCGATAATTTTTCCAAAGAATGTATCAAATGATATATTTAATTGAGTGATCATGCTGGGATACAAACTCGAAGCATCTAAGTCAACTATTATACCATCTTTACTTGTTAGAATTTGGGCATTTGATTGTTTTACATATGCACCGGCAAAATGACCAGTAATTGATCGAAAAGTTTGTTGACTAACATCTTTTATTGTTTTTTTCATTAATTTTGGAATAAATAATGTAGATATTTCATCTTCAGAAATAGACAAAGTCGTTTCATCTAAAATTCCAAATCTTGTATATTTTCCTTCTTCATTTAATTTATAATTGACATACGTATCAAATAAGATTGATGAACCTCTTAACGAAGATGTAAACGATGTTTTCATCAATCTTCTCAAAAGATTGTAAGATTCAATATGGCGAAGTTTGTCATTCATCCTAACACAAAGTGCTACGTCAATAATGTTATAAAGAAGAAAATTAATAGGGTCTCTTTCATAAAAATGATCAAGACTCATTCCTTCACTTTTATACTCTTTTTTCTTTAAAGACAATTCTTCTTCAGCTACAAAATCTAATGCGTAGCTACTTTGTTTTGATCCCATATTTAAACCACCATCGTCTCGGGGTTTGTAGGCATATAAAAGATCGAGAATTGGATATTCGGGAATTTTTATTAAGAATTCATTACCAAATTTTTCAACTTTTATCTTACCGAATTTTGATAAGATCTTACCAATCTCAACTTCATTTTTATTTAAGATATTACTTAATCTAAAATAAATATAAGGCAAATCAAATCTATCTGTCGACCAACCACTTAATATAGTTGGGTCTATATTTCGGATTTGATTCCAGCACGCTCTTATTAAATCTATTTCAGTTGTGAATATATAAATCTCCAATTTTTCATCAGATAATATATATTTATCATCAAGAAGTTCTTTTACAAAAGACTGAACAAGATTTGGGATTTCTTCTTTTTCTGGAAACTTACTAATATTAGAATGTTGTAGTAAAAAATATGATCGAAATGTTTTGTCGAATGTTGAGTATATTGTGATTGCATTAATTGGAAATTTTGCTTGATCTGGCTTTGGAAATACTCCAGCATTATTAGTGAATACTTCAATATCCATAAATAAAATATTTAAAAATTGATCTTTATCAATTGTATCAGTTTTATTTTTTAAATAATTTTGTATTGAGTAATATTGTTGATAATCTAGATCTAAACCATATACTTGATATGGACTTATATCTAGACTTTTGAATTCTTCAAAAGAAACCGTTTGCAAATAAATTTTCACCTCCTTTATATTCTTAATCTTATTATTTCTATATGAAAGTTGAGAAAATAAAAATAGTGAAGGTGGCTCGGTCCTCATACATATGTGGCTTTAGCACCCACTTCGTTTGAAGCTCGTACCGCTTGGACGATTTTTTCCTCTTGCCGGTTTACTTAACCGGTTTAAGATAGGATGGAATTTCTTTCTTATTTTTAAATTGTTTCGGAATTGAGATATTATTATTAGATGATTCATTAGAATTTTCTTTTGAATTATTATTAATATTTTTCGGCAGATCAACTTTACATAATTGATGAACTACTCCATTCATAGTAAATTCAGATCCTCTAACTTGTTGATCATCTAATTTCCATGTAATTTCTGGCAATTTAAAATCTGAGGCTGGAATAAAAGGACACATCTTTACCTGCCACCAACCTGGTTTGATATCATTTATTACGTCAATTATATATGCATAAAATCCTCGTATCTTGTTTATTTTAATCAAGATTATTTCTTCAGGATTTGCAATAATTGAATCGTCCATATTTTTTATTGCTTCCAATAAAAGATTAGTGGGAGAGTAATCTCCCACTAATCTTGTTTTTAATCAAGGAATGCCATAATAAATTGCATTCCTTTTGCTTTATTTTCTTCATTCGGCACAACTTCGTGCCATTCTCTCAAAATAATCGTTTTATGATCGGGATGTGAAATCCGTCCCCTAACGAATACTTTCATATCACGAGTCATACGATTCCAAAACTGTTTAGCAACTTTGGGATCGTTTTTGACCAACTTATCGTATTCACCGAGGGTAATTCCATTCGGATGATTACGATTTACCATGACAGTGTTACCACCGAAACGGACGAGCTCCTCACATATATGAGGCTTTCCACGACCTCTCCTAATCGGTTCATTATGGAGAGTTTCGATAGATTTAAATTCTTTATCAGTAGGGATGAAAAACCATTCACCCTGCCGACGACGAGCGTCATTATTATGAAGATGAGCTTCTTTTTTGTGCTTTGTTAAACCAACTTTAGTTTCAGCGTCAACAACAGCTTTCGGTTTGAGAGCCTGTTTTGCTGCAGTTACATTCGTAACTCCTTTTACAGATTCAGGAATTGCTGCAACAAACCAATGCGTTTCATCGTGACCGCAAAGGAACTTGTACAGTTCAATGATCTCTCTTCCACATTGAACATCAGTGTTAACTTTATTACGATGTAGCAGAAGGAGATGACGATCTTTCTTGTCAATACTTGAAATTTCAATCGGTTGATCTCCAAGAGTATCAATTTGAAAATACTCACCCTTTTTATCAGTTCTGATATCGATCGAAACGGGTACGCGATTGAATCTTGAAGTTCCAATTTCACCAAATTTAACTCTAGCACCTATTTCTTTAAAGCGTTTCTGGATCAAAGTGTTGTCCATAATCCTCCTTTTAAATAAATTAAAAGAGGCTAGAATTTCTTCTAGCCTCTTTGTTACTTAGTTAACGAGACTTTCTCGAACCGCGCGATGATATCCTTCTTGAACTGATCGAAATCAGTAATGGCTTTCACCATCTGAAGGATCTTACCATCCAGACCAGAGATTCTGACAATCTTTGCCGTGGGTTTGAAGACAGACTTTTGAGCTGGAGCGACATTGATTAACAGGACTTTTCCAGCTAAATGATCTGGAATAATCCTGCGATGTATCTCTATATTAACAGATTCTGCCCATGTGACCTCATCGGTGATGATTATGAACAGATCCATCTCGGGGTTTTGAGACACAGTCCATTTTGCCGCTTCCAGAAGTTCAGTTCCACCATAACATTTGATGGAGGATTGAATATGTCTTGCGATCATATTCGGACCATCGTGAAGATCTTTGAAATGTTCAGTGACATCTACAATAGCGGCTGGTGTTTCACTTTCACCACATTGATCCCATCTACTAGACGCAAATGTGTAGAACTTGTAATCTTTCGAGAACAAGTTATCTACCAGCGCCAAGAATTTGGAACCAGTTCTGTGACCTTCTCCTGCCATCGACCCTGATCTGTCATAGAGAATGACAGGTTTCTGAGCTGATAATTCGAAACTGACATACTTTTTCAGAATCTGATCAAGTATGTTTAGAATCGACTGATTCACTCGCACTTCCGTGTTGTAACCGCGGAAGTGTAAGCTTTCCAGAAGAATTAGATCGAACGGGTTGACGAATCTCAATCCATCGCCGCTTTTGAAGATCGCCTCAAGACGTTCCTTTAACACTGGAGCGTCTTCATCTGTCAAAAACGACAGATTCTTGATGAGGGCGTTAATTGGAATGTTCTTCATGGACTCCTGAACAAACTTCTTCTTAGCTGCATGTGACACTCGATTATCGCTAATTGCTGCAGTCACATGATCTGCTTTCTTAACTTTGCCGGTTTTTTCATCTATTTCGACAGAAAGCTTTGAAGCCTTTCCGTCTTCGATGATTGCCCGATAAAATTTTGACCTTTTCGCGTCCTTTGGCATAGGCTTCAGAATCTTTATCAGATCCTTCAGCTTGAATTCTCGATGAAGCATCTTGCGATTCTTCAGGGTTACTTCATTAAAAGATTCAAGCTGCTTTTTCAGAAGCTGGAAGATATCTCTTGGGAAAGATTTTATCTCTCCCTTCTGATGTTTCCAGTAGCCAAATGCATTGGCCAGAAAATCCGGACGAGTGAATACGTCCTTGATAATTTTCTGGAGCTGATCCCGCCCAGCGTTTCCAGCCAGACGCATGGTCATGATGACAGGTGCGAGCCTGACTCCCATGACTTTTCCGAGAAACCAAGTTAATGCGAGCACGAACTTGATATCCGACACAATCAGTCGATCGATAAGCGACTCGAAATTCATGAGACGATCTTTGGTTGTGTGATAGAAGCTGTTGCGAGGAGTGAAAGAACTAGCCTCGAGAAACAACGCTTGATCGTCACGCATTTTGTAGACCTGATACCCTTCCTCGTTAACGATCTTGTTCTGATTCCATCTGCGCCTGTTTTTATTGAACATTGCTTTTTCTCCTTTCGATTTGAGAAATTAAAATCCACAGGCAGAATTACCCATGTACAAATCTATTATTTCTGTACGAAATTTTTGAAAACAAAAAAATCCCCTCTATTGCTAGAGGGGAAATCACTGAGGATACGAAAGGAGATAAGGAGATAATGTTCCCCGAAAAATTTATTATATCATATGTAATCCTCAGCTGCAATCATAATAAGAGAGGGACAGTTAATGCCCAACTCTCATTTACAAAAATATTATTTCTATATCAAATCTTTGAATATCAGAATTTCTAACTACTTGATTTGATTGCTATTTTTTATTGAGTACGCTGAGAATGAGATTATATCATTGTTACGATTTTTGAAAACATTCAATTCTATCATCTATTTGTTTCTGAATATTTGGAATATCTATAAGTTGTCGAAACAGACTGATTCTAGTTAGTCTACTTGTTTGACATTTCTCATTTTGGATATAATTTTGTATTCTTCTCCAAGATCTTGCCGATTTAATCATTTTGTCCATATCATTTTCACTAATATACTCTTTCCACTTTTTACTATTAAACGACTCTAATAATTTGTTTTCAGAAACATATTCTACTATTTCATCGACCAAATTTAATAATAGTTTTTCATTAATTTCAATTTCTAGTTCAATATTCCATCTGTCATCTTCTGGATACTTTAATCGAGGTAATAGCGGATCAAGAACTTTTAATTTAAGTCTCATATGTTAAAATGAACTCCCTAAGCAATTGATGCAACGAACATATTCGTTGTTATTCTCATGAAGATATATGTTAAACAATTCACAACGAGATAATGATAAAAACCTACATTGTTGGTCACAATTAGATTCATTTTTATCATCAACATCTACTTCAATGATTATGAATTTTTTCATTACGTCACCATGTACCTAATTGAGTTAATGTTATAGTTAGTATCCTCTTTTAATAGCTTCATTTGCCAATTCATCGGCGCGAGCGTTTTTAGATCTTGGGATATGAGTTATTTCATATCCATCACCAAAAAGTTTTAGCAATTCTATTACTCTATTATACAATGGTTCTAATCTTGAATTTCTTACTTTATAAATTCCTTTTAAATGATTTGCTACCAACATTGAATCAGTGTAAATATTGATTCGTGTAACTCCATATTGTTGGGCGAGTTGCAGACCATGTATTAGACCCATATATTCTGCTGCATTGTTTGTAGTTTCTCCAAGATATATCGATTTTTCAACTATGACTGTTCGTTGGTTGGTGTTTAATATGCTCACTCCAACAGCTGCCATTCCAGGATTTCCTTTTGATGCTCCGTCAAAATATAAATCAGCTTCTAGTTTTTTCACAGTGTTTCTCCTTATTAGTTTTAAATAAAAAATTCTCAGGAGGAACATGTTTTGTGTTCCTCCTGAGAATGAAGATTGTTAGCTAATAGAAGCGAGGATGTCTCCGACAAGGCTGTCGACAGCACCCTTCACCTTACCACCGCGAGCTCCACCCTTGCCAGGAAGAGTGTCCTCTGGCCGAGAGAGGTATTCCTTGATGTAAGCTTCAACTTTAGCAAGCTTAGCAGCATCGCCAGCAGCAGCTTCACGGAGCTGCTTCTTGGTGCTCATGAGCACTCTGTTGACCTGGAACTTGGTGACACCAACTTTTTCTGCGATTTCGCTGTAAGAGCTAGTCTTCACAAGAGAGAGGATCTGTTTCACCTGGTCAGAAGTCATCTGAGCAGCAGGTTTCTTACGATCTTCTCCAGACTTCTTCACACCCTTAGTCTTAGGTACTTCTGCGGCGGGAGCAGCAGGAGCAGGGGTAGCCGTCGGAGCGGCAGCGGGTGCATCTTTGGGTTTTGCAAACGGAAACTGTGCCATAATTTGTGCCTCCTAATTTTTTTGATTTTGTTTTAGTTGTTTGTTAACTTCCGTTAAGATGACATCCATCTTGACACTTTCCACATTCATAATTGCTCTTTTTAAATCTGTATTCGTAATAATACTAATTAAATTATTTAATTGCTTGTCAGTACCTGGCCATTTTACTTTATACTCGAATCCAGATCTAATACAAGCATTCAATTCACTTGGATTCATTTCACCAAGACCTTTAAATCTCTTGATTTTGAATCCATTACTCTTTAATTGATCAATTTTAGAATAATCGTAAATTGGATAATATTTATTTGCTTTTGTTGCACCATATAATGGTGGAATAACTACTGAAACTTTACCAGCTTTGATAAAATCAGAAGCAAATTTCTGTAGCACCAGAATAACGAGTACAGCTACGTGTTTTCCATCTTCGTCAGCATCCCCAAGTATCTTTATTGACTTATATCTTCGATTATTGACAGGACCTAAAGCTTCGAGTAAATCTTTAATTTCTTTATTGTTTTTAATCTTATCAAGGGATGCAGATTCAACATTTAGTACTTTTCCTTTTAAAGGATATATTGCTTCTGTTTGACTATTCCGAATCTGTTTAATTGTTCCACCAGCAGAATCACCCTCAACGATGTATAAAACATCTCCAGGGATTTTCTGGCAATCTTTCAATTTATTGCTTGCAGAAACTCTTCTACTAGATCTTGCCGACTTTGTAGAACCATTCACAATTTTTTGGTGCAATTTTCTTTCTAAATTCGACTCAATTGTTTCAATAATTTGGTTTACGAACCAATCAATTTGTCCTTTTAATGGGTCAATTAGAATCTTTTTAACATCCAGAACCATACGAACTTTTGTTTGACTATCGAATTTCGGTTCTGGAATGCTAATCATTATAAAACATCTCAATCCATTAAGATACTCTCTATCATTGATTTTTGAAAAGCTTTTATCAATTTTTTCATTTATTGACTTTTTCAATTCGGTATGAAAAGATGAAATAAACTTTCCGTCACAAGCTCTTAAATTTACATTTCCTAAAGATACAGAATCATCTTTCTCAATATATGTCGCATATATTTTAATATGATTTTTCCCATCTTGAGAACTATATGATAATGAATATAGTTGTTCATTATCTTCAAGAGCAAGTCGTTGTTTTACATAAGATTCGAAATCTATTTTTGGGATTTCTACATCATTAAATGTAAAACCATTTAAATCAAAAATAGATTGAACCGAAATGAGTCTTTCGATGAAATAACGATTATTAAACTCTAAAGTCTCAAAAAATTGCTTATTTGGTTTGAATCCAACAACAGTCGCATAAGATTCTGAATTGAATTCAGTTTCTGATGAAACCATTTCTGAATTTTTAAATGTATATGTAACAACTTTTTTCTTGTCGTTCCTGTCCCTTGTTTTTACAACTAACCACTCCGACAATGCGTTAACTGCTACAAGACCAACTCCATGCATTCCAATTAGTTTGGAATAATCATCAGTATCAAATTTTGATCCTGAAAATAATCTTGTGCATAATACATTAATCGAATCATCTTCAGTTCCATCTGGAAGTTTCATTGTTGTTATTGGTATTCCGCGACCATTGTCACTTACCCAAAACGATCCATCTTCTAGATCATTGAAGATATTGATTTTAGTTGCAAATCCATTTGCAATTTCATCAATTGCATTATCGAGAATTTCTTCAGCAAGATGACCTGGAGTATACACGTCCCCAATAAACATTCCAGGACGTTTTCTGATCATTTCTATATCATCAAGTGCTTTAAGGGGCATGATTTATTCCTTCCAAAAACAAAAATAATTAAAATTGTTGTTTTATAAAAGTATTATTTCTATATGAAAATTTTGAATTTCAAAAAAATAATGGGAAAGTCTTCATGTCAAATATTGTCGATTACCATTGTGCTCGCACTTTGCCATGTTTTTGCACATCCTCAAGAATTTTCGCTTTCATCTGCTCAGCATCTATCAATTTCTGAGAATTTTTTAGACATTCTATCGCATCTTCAAATCCTTTTTGATAAGATATAACAACAGCTTCGGCAAAATATTTCAATGGTACGCCTAAATCATCTGTCATAGTTCCTCCTATTTATATTGTGCTTTCAAGACAACACTTCATCATCTCATAAAAACAGCTCACTAGATGAATATTTGGATACTTTTTCAGATCTACTTCTTCGGAGTATCGGCCGATAATAACCTGTAATGGTAAGAATTTAACAACATCATAAAGTCGCTCAAATATATTTTCATAGTTGATATCAAAGTTATTATGACACAATGTTACAAAAGAAGAATATTCTTTTGCGATAATTGAACTAAATGGAGCAGTCAAGCATATTTTTCTAGTCATCGGATCGGTTGTTGACATAATTTTTTCAATCATTTGAACAATGTTACTGACAATATTATCTTCAATATTCAAATTTTGATCTAAATTTTTAAAGTCAACAACTCCATTATTGGATATAAATTGCACCTGTAAAGCATTTATTAGATCTCTTAGTCCAGCTTTAGAATTTTTATTAACAAAATTGACAAGTTCTGCTGGATCATATTTTGCATGTTTTTGATTCAAAATGAATTCCAATCGTTTCTTAATACCATCTAAATTATCACTTTTAAATTCGATCTGGAATGTGAATCTGGTTCTGAGCGCTGAATCAATCCGTCTTGGATAATTTGTGCAACAAAGAAAACTTACGTATTCTTGATATTTTTCCATCAAGTCTTCTTTTAATTGTGCTTGAAATTGTCTTGAAGTACGATCAATTTCTTCTATATATACAATTTTACATTTACTTGATACAGGTTTTTTGGTGACGAAAGGTGCGATTTTTTCATCAACATCTGATACTGAACGAGTTTTAATTCTGAGATAATCCGCCTGATTCTTAATGATTTTTTTGATAATAATAAGAGCTAATGTAGATTTACCAGTTCCTGCGGGACCAGATAAAAGAACGTTACCCGGAATAGTTTCCGAATCTACCCATGATTTTACTAATCTCTTTTGTTGTTCATCAGAAAACACCATATCATCTATTGATTGTGGTCGAAATTCCTCAAACCAAGATACATTTGGATTGATCACTTTTTCACCTCCTTAATTAGTAACAGTTATATTATTTCTATGTAAAAATAGAAAATTAAATTTGGGGTAGATTGCTCTACCCCAAATTTTATTTCTTCTTGGAAGCAAGCCGCCGCTTGCTTCCGATTTTGATCTTTTCGGCCGCAATAATGCAGCCGAGAGGATCTGCCGATGGGGAGCTTTGGCAGTCGACGATCCTGGGGCCGTTGCCCTCTGGGTCATCGTTAACTGCTCTCACTACGTCCCGGTCGCCCAGGACATAGTACGTGATTGATTCCGCTTGTGCGGACGCTACCAACGCCCACAGAATCATCAGTAACGTTACTGTCATCCTGATAATCTTTCCATTCATATTTTTTCTCCTTTCGAATCATATTCTGCCCATATAATTTCTATATGAAATAGTTGAATATCAGAAAGGAGAATATTAAAATTTTTATTTTTGGGAATCTTTAATAATATCATCTATATTTTCTTCAACAAAATTACTAACTTCATCTAGAAGATCTTCTAATTCACTTGAATTCATGTGTTTGATTGAATCTTGATCACTGCTAAATGATGTATATACTGATCTGTCAGAAGAATCTTGATCGTGCAGATCTGATAGTTTTTCTGTAATTTTTACATCAATTTCTAAATCTCCATTAATTTTGAGTGTAGTATAGAAAGTAGTAATAATGTCAGTTACTATTGTTGACTTAGGTACAACTTCAAGTTTCATTCCTTGCCTCTTAAATTAATTGCTTAACAAAGTTAAAGCAGTTTATTTCACAGTTATCAATAGAAGATTTTGCCGATAATAAATCTGATTCGACTTTTTGAATATCAATAACAGTTTCGATAAGATTTTTAATTGATCTTTTATTACAAACATCAATTATATCTTTATCTTCTATAGTTCTTATTTCTTTTGACCATGTATTATTGTCTATATTAAATATATCAATTTCGATACGAATATCATGAGTTTTCTTTAGTTCTTGATATTTGCTAACGATTTCCTCAACCTTATTAGATTTATACGTTTCAAATATATATCTAATAATTTGTACAATCATCAACTCAACTTTTTTATTAGATAATTTGTTATAATCATCTATAAATTTGAGCTTTACAGCATATTCCCAACAAGTATAATTATTGGTAAGAATTTCATCAATTCCATAAGTTTTTACTCTACCATCATTGTCACAAAATATATTATTAAAGTTGAGATTTTTAATTAAATATTCATCCCATATTTTCTGTCCTAATGTTTGAAGATCTACTCCTCTTTTCTTTGGTTCAACAACAATATTTATTGTTGAACTAGATTCATCTAATAGATTTATTTCTAACTTATCGGCATCTTTTTGCAGAGATGCAAATGATGCATTTGGTGCTCTTCCTCGAATTCGTATACATTTACTTTCTAAATCTCCATGTGGAACAATATTTAATGTTCCAGTTCCATTTGTTAAAATTGAATTCATCTGATTCGGCTCGAGCTCATAGATATCACAATCCTTGAAATTAGGAAATATTTCAATATTGGGAGCTTTCTTTTTTTCTAATAAATATACTAATCTTTTTGCAAGATCGCTAATTTTGAATTTTGGAATGAGAGTTCTATAGAATGATATTCCAATTATTACTCCATGCCCAATTAGTCCTATCGGCAGAGGACATGGTAAATATATTGGTTCAGGATCTAATTCAAATTCTTCGTAAGGAACATAATCAATATATTTAAACGCAAGTTCTTCGACCCATTTTTCAAGTTTTATTTCACTATATCTATATGCTGCTGCTTCATCATCATTTAATCCCGGTGATCCCCAGTTTCCTTGGCCGATGGCATATCCTTGATCAACCAAATTAACTAATGTACCATATAATGATACATCACCATGTGGATGATATTTTGCAAGAGCAGTTCCTATGACTCTTGCACTTTTTACTAGGTCGTTCTTTGCAACTTCATGAAGAGTAAGAAGAAGTCTTCGTTCAACAATTTTCAAACCATCAATGTATGATGGAATTGCTCTAAATCTATTGATATATCTGCCATAATCAGAGTAATATATTGGAATTATTTTTTCCATTTGTTGCTTTCTCCTTTAAGTCAGGGCAACTGATGTAACTCAAAAATTTAATCTCCATATTTTGTTCATACATTTTAGGATATGTTATTGAAAATAAATTGTTATCAAGAAATTCAAATTTTCGATCGCGCAAACTATATGTATCTTGACTCAATTTCAGTTCGTAATTTTTTAATATATGAACATTAACATCAAATAGATTATTCACATAATCGATATATTTTCTTATTTTTAACAATGTCGGATGCATTTGTAGCTTAAATTCATTATCATTTTGTTGATAAAATCTTTGAATCAAAGCAGCAAATACTATTGGGTATAACTCATCATTATTTTCGAGTAGAGTCTTCATAGATAAAAAATCTTCAATACACTGAGAAATTGTATTATCATTAACCGGTGAATATTTTATAGGTTTTTGGATTCTTATATCAACACTCTCAATATTTTGATCTTGAATGAAATCGTAAATATATGGGCTGTAACTTGAAATGAAGTCCAGAATCTTCGGAAAAGCTTTTAATTCAATTCTTTTTACTTTTGAAAATTTTATAGTTTTAGATTCAATGTCTACTTCATTAGGAATAATATTGAATGTTAACCCAGATAAATCTGATGAAAAATCTTTGACACCATTTATTATTGTTTGTTGCGATTTATCATAAATATCTGTACTTGTGACTCGTATATGTCGCACCTCTCTTGCAATATTTTGTAAAAGAGGTGCGACATATAAATCCGACCAATTGATTGTCATTGATGTTGTTATCGACATATTACATCCTTTATATTCTTGTGATTATTTCTTTACTGAGTTTTGCTTCTAAGATATCAAATGTTTTTGATTTATCTAAGAAGTCTGCGCAAAAATCAATAGATGGATGATCAAAGTACTTGAAGACTTTAAATTCTGTTTCATATATCATTGGAATCCCGAAAAAACTAACAGTGATGTAATTTCCAAAGTTTTTTCTAAATTCAAAATTGTTAGCTTTGAATTTAGTTAAAATATTATTATTTTTAAAAATTTCACAGAGATCGATAAATTTTTGTCTAGAATAATTTGTTGGGATTGAAACTTGTTCAAGTATATCAATTTGTTTATTAAACTTGTGAAATTCAAATAATGACATTTTTTGTACTTCTTGTTTTGTGTTTCCATAAAAATTTCTCAGGGATAGACATGGGTATAAGTATTTAAAATTATTTTCAAATTCTTTAATTCTTGATATTATTGTATCAATGTGTATTTCGGATGCTTCTTCTTTTTCAGGAACAGTTGGCCGGATATCTCTATCATCTATATCTGTATGGACTACGATTGTCGGAAGTATTGTCATATCCTCAATTGTTTTTACATGTCTTGAGTAACGTGAAATTATGTCAGTATTTAATAATAGTTTACAGTCTTTTGGAGAGGGAGTTACTCTAATTATGACTTCAGTTCTTTTAAAAGTCGTTCCACTTAAAATATTCAATTGCACCATTGTTTCATTATCATTCACGTTTCGTTTGAAATATGAACTGTTAAGACCACGATACGCATATTGTTTGTGTGTAGATTTTGTGAATCTTGCTCTAAGACCTTTAATATTTTTATCATTATCCGTCATAACTGTTTCAATGGTAGCTCCTATTCCCTCACAAATATATCTTTTTTTTAATAGACCTAATACTAGTTCGGTAATTCTAGATAATGGTTCATCATCACTTATGAAGAGTATAATATCTAGGTTAGTTTGATTTATTATTTTTAACATCTTTTCTCCTTCTAGATTTCTTGTACAGCTGGATAATCTCCAACATCTTTTCCTACTAATGGTTTAAATCCTTTGATAATTATATTTTGATTATAATGTTTTGTCAATAATTTTGCTCTATAAAGATATGTTTTATAATTATTAACATCATTATCAAATACTAAGTCTATTTCAAGATCACCAATAAGAAAATCTTCAAGAATTAAATTTTCAATTACACTGTTGTATTTTTTCCCATTTAAAGATATGAAAAAACAATTTTTAAAGAGATTATTATAAAGATATAAATTAATTATATCAAATGGTCCTTCGGCAAGAACTATCTGAGAATATTTTTCGAAGTTTTTCTCTTGAAAATAATATTTTCCCGAAGTTTGATCATTAAGATGATATCTATAATCTTTATATGACTCAATTAGTCTTAATACTACATCTTCACCTATACTGTTTGTGAACAGACATGATAATTTATTATTGAAGAATGTTGGACTGATTAAAAAATTACTAAATTCGACGAGACCAAGCCGCTGAATTAAATAATTTTTATATAGTTTATATTTCTCAGGTTGTTTTTGTTCGAAATTAATATTTAAATTAATTATATGATCTTTTATTTGTCTTAATTTTGTAACCTTTTTTTTGATTCCATAATAGTCTTTAACTGTCTTATACTTAATGAATGTTCCTAAATATTTAAGAACATCTTCATCATCAAATCCGGTATCGATTAACAATCTAATTAAATTACCAGAATTTGAACATCGAAAACAATTAAAAACCGGAGCAGTTTTAGATATATATAAGTGTCCGTGATCTGCTTTTTGCCGCGTAGAATCATCACAATAACTACAAAAAATTATCACTTCATTATTAGATTCCTTGTAATAGCTCGAAATGCTTTTTAGATGATTTATAATTGGTTGAATTTTTGTCATATCATACATATATCCGTTGCTCCAAAAAAGAAAAATGTGTTTCTTACACTTATATTATTTCTATATGAAAATTGAAAATTTAAAAATTACCGATAAGAGCTTTTTTAAGTTCTTATCGGTAATCTGATCATTTTTCTATGTCGGTTTCGAATAGCTTCAAACCACCGCTTTTATTTCTGTAGTTTAGTTGGTTTTGGTTTATGAATCTCTACTTGATTTGGTTCTGGAACAGTAGAATATGGACAACTAGCTACAACTGTTCCAGTAATAGCTGTATACATTGTAACAGATATTGTTCTATTATATTTTTTACAATCTCTGCAAGATAAATTAGTTTTATATGAATTTAGAATCATGTTATGTCTCTAATTTTAATGTCTCTTTGTAAAATCTATCAATGATTTCATTTTTCAACTTCTGAAATAGTTCAATAAATTGTTTTGCAAATTCTTCATTTGTGAAATCTTGAGTTTGTGAAAGTTCTGCTTCATAATCGAAATTTTCTGTTAAAATTTGGATCAGATCCGTTTTATCTAACCACAATTCAATTTCCTCTTTTGAACTGAAACTTATTGGATCTGTTTCCCATGCACTTTTTAAAATATCAACTTGTTCTTTTATCCACTCTTTTTTGTTTATGATTGATAGTTTCATTTATCCACTCCAAAAATTGGGTTAACATAGTTCATAAGTGTTCTGAAATCTGATAATGTAACGATACTTTTTGAGACTTTGTTACAGTCCGTCATCCTCATAAATTGGTAAATGTCCTTTATTAAAGATTTCATCAAAAGTTCTTTCTTCATAACAAACTTGTCGGTTATCTGTTTTTATTTGAGAATGATCAAATACATAGTCTTCACAGAAACCTAATTTATTTATCAATTTTATTCTCTTATTGAAAATCTTTTTGTTATATTTTGAAAAACACTCTTTTCTTTCGTTACAGCACCAACATTTTGAATCCATCCAGCTATCAGCCAAATTAGCTTTTGAAAGCCCAATAAGTTTAATCTGTTGAACTTCTCCACATTGACTACAAATTTTTTCAACTAAATCATCATTTTCTGATCGCAGTCTTGAAAATCCTAATTTTTCAATATGAATATAATTGCATTTGCGACATATCCATTCAAATGTATCTTGTTTGTTTGGTTTTTTTGACATTTTTTTATATTCCTCTTTTAAGTAAGGAAAAATGGGAGTATCGTGCCCGCGATACTCCCATTTTCTTTTAACTCACTATTAAAGTGAGTTTTTTCAGGTCTGTGACCTGTTACTATTTTTTAGAACTTTTAAAATTTTAGGGTTTGTGGGATATGATTTTCGATTTGTTTCTTGTGTTAATAAATGAATTGAAATCCAAATCCATTTCATCCATATAGATGAATTCTTCGTTGAACCATCTGATAATTTATTTGACATGTGAAGCATCCTCTTCGACATATATAATTGTTAAGGGGGCAACTTCGAAATTGCCATCATCTTGCGTAATTCCCAAAAATTTAAGGAATCTGCGTTGAGCATCTTTGTTAAGATCTTTAAAATAAATTTCAAACTGTTTTTCCATTTTTATCTTTTGCCTCGATCTTAAAGATAGTTTTTCATTAAGTTTTCACTTATTTGGCAGATCTGCTGATGATTTTAATTCTATTTTTCTTCCTTTTTTACCCAGATCAATAAATCGATTAAGGCATCAGTGGGGTTGGTGTTATTCCATCTGTCTGAATACTCACCATATCCACAGAATGTTTTTCCTTCGTCTTTGAACACCCTCAGGTACTCTCCGTTATGTTGTTCCGACAACTCTCTCCAAACCTCGGTAAAACACGGGGCAGGAATGTATGGATCATTTTCAGAACATTCATCATTGAATTGATTATAAGTTGCAAATATCCATACGTCATCGTAAATTGTAGATTCAGGATACCACACACAGTCAGTTTTCAACATAATTCCAGCTTTAACCAGTTTCTCGCTTGCTTCAAGCGAAGCGTAATTAAGTTTGTTCATTTTCCTGCCTCTTTCTTAATTTCTCGTTACTTGTAGCTACCCGTTTGCTCATTTTCATTTGAAATTCATATCATTCAACTTTCACAAATTTTGCCTTTTTATTCTGACAAACACAACACATCATGTGTTTTCTGTGTCCGCTTTTCTTTTTTCCTAACCTATTGATTACTCTAGTAGTACCACACTGTTCGCACTTATATATTTCTTGTAAGATCTTGCCAATCTTAACAGGTTTTTTCATGCAATATTATCACCTCTTTCATTTTTATTTTTTCTATATAATTTATTCCCAATTTCAATAAGTATCTATGGGATAATGCATCTACTTTGCAGCTGTTGTCCACGGCTTCCTGTCCTCAAGACTCTCTTTAAGCCAATATACGAGCTGGTCATTAAATTCGACCTTAAATGAGGTTTTGCAACTTGGACAACTTACAATGCCGTTATTATCATCTG
>ERZ795051.1469-NODE-1469-length-29711-cov-51.720124_pt1 | contig 29711 bp, 24 predicted proteins | sample MGYA00375135_ERZ795051 | MGnify/ENA primary metagenome ERZ795051 (study PRJEB30180, sample SAMN05720222) | activated sludge metagenome | isolation source: Anaerobic digester | place: Japan | collected 2015-05-26 ... | reverse complement strand
GTGCCATTAAACCCTGGTTAGTACAAATATTCGAAGTGGCTTTTTCCCGCCGAATATGTTGCTCGCGTGTCTGCAAAACCAATACATAACCGCGCTTTCCTTCGACATCTATCGTCTGACCAACGATTCGGCCGGGCATGTTACGAATATATTGCCGTCGCGTGGTGAAAACACCGAGATAAGGACCACCAAACGATTGATGAATCCCGAGCGGCTGACCTTCGGCTACGGCAATATCCGCACCGAGTTCCCCGGGTGTTTTTAGGATGGCTAATGAAATCGGATCAACGGACATTATTAATAAAGAACTTTTAGCATGAATAATTTCGGCAATATAGTTTAAATCTTCAATAATTCCAAAAAAATTGGGCGATTGCACTAAAACGGCCGCCGTCTGATTATCAATCATTTCTTTCAGAACGGATAAATCTGTTTGGCCATTTTTTTCCGGCAAGTCGGCAAGGATGAAATCACGAGCAGTCAAATATGTTTCCAGAACCTGACGAGCAAGCGGATTAATCAGCGGCGAAACCAGAAATTTTTTCCGTTGGGTAATATTTGCCGCCATAATAGCCGCTTCTGCCAAAGCCGTGGCACCGTCATACATCGAGGCGTTGGCGACCTCCATATCGGTCAGATGACAAATTTGTGACTGGTATTCATAAATAGCCTGGAGCGTGCCCTGGCTGACTTCAGCTTGATAAGGAGTATAGGCTGTATAAAATTCCGATCGCGAAATTAAAAAATCAACCACGGCCGGGATGAAGTGATCATAAGAGCCACCGCCGAGAAAGGACACTTGCTTATCACTGTTACCATTTTTCTCAGACAGTTCCTGCATAGTCTTAGTTAGCTCAATTTCCGAAAGAGCGGGCGGTAAATTGATCCGGCATTGCTCCCTGAATTTTTCCGGAATATTGGCAATCAAGTCGTTAAAACTGGCGACTCCCAGGTTATCCAAGATTGCGCGTTCCGTATCGCAGGTATTCGGTATGAAGTGCATAATCTAACTGATTAATTTCTCGTAATCCGCCGGGTCGAGTAATGCTTCCAATTCCATCGAATTAGATAATTTAATACTGGCAATCCACCCTTCGCCGTAAGGATCTTTATTGACGAGTTCGGAAGCATCCTTTAGCGCTGAATTAACGGCAACGATTTCACCACTAACCGGCGAATAAATATCAGCAACGGTCTTAACCGCTTCGATCGTCCCGATTACATCGCCGCGCGCCACCACATCGCCGACTTTTGGCAAATCAATATAAACTACATCACCCAACTGGCTTTGAGCGTAGTCGGTAATACCGACGACCGCAACTGCGTCCTCGATTCTAGCCCATTCATGATCTTTCGTATATTTCAAGTTGGCTGGCACTTTCATGCGGATATTCTCCTTATTAAAACGAAAAATTATTTAAAAAATTAATATTAAAATCGCCCTTTCGAAAAGCCTCATTCCTGATTATAGCCTTATGGAAAGGAATGGTGGTGGGAACGCCTTCTATAATTGTTTCATCTAAGGCGCGTTCCATTCTGATAATTGCCTCATCCCGATCTTTTCCATGCGTAATTAATTTACCTAAAAGAGAATCATAATAGGAAGGAATTTCGTAACCGGCATAAACGTGAGTATCCATTCGCGTTCCGGGACCGCCGGGTGAATGGAAAGCCTGAATTTTTCCCGGCGCTGGCCTAAAATTCTTGGTTGGGTCTTCGGCATTTATGCGGCATTCGATCGCATGTCCACGCAAGTTGAACTTCTTCATCCATTTGGGAATTTTAGCGCCATCAGCCAGCCTGATCTGCTCCTTGACCAGATCAATACCGGTCACCATTTCCGTTACCGGATGTTCCACTTGAATACGAGTATTCATTTCCATAAAATAAAAATTACGCTTGCTATCCACTAAAAATTCAATGGTACCAGCACTGGAATATTTGACCGCTTTAGCCGCTCGCACCGCAATCTTGCCGAGTTTATCACGCATTTCTTCATCAACCACCGGCGAAGGCGATTCCTCAATCAGCTTTTGATGGCGGCGCTGAATCGAGCATTCTCTTTCACCCAGATGAATGACATTACCGTAATTATCACCGATTATTTGGACTTCGATGTGGCGGGCATCCTCGACTAATTTTTCGATGTATATATCGGGATTGCCGAAGGCTTTCTGAGCTTCTTCACGAGCATTATTAAAGGCATTTTCGAGCTCGGCAATCTGGCGGACAATACGCATTCCCCGGCCTCCACCTCCAGCGCTGGCTTTCAGGATAATGGGATAGCCGTAGCTTTCGGCAAAGCGTTTGACTTCCTCGATATTTTTCACGACCGTATCTGTGCCAGGAATAACCGGAACCCCCGCCTTTTTCACAGTCTCGCGTGCCTGAGCTTTATCGCCCATAGTCCGGATTGCCGCCGGACGCGGTCCAATAAATAGAATCTCATTATCCTCGCACATTTGCGCAAAATCAGCATTTTCCGCCAGAAAACCATATCCCGGATGAATCGCATCGGAGTTAGTAACTTCCGCGGCACTGATGATGTTAGCCATTTTTAAATAGCTATTCTTACTTTCAGGCGGCCCGATGCAAACCGCTTCATCGGCAAATCGCACGTGCAGAGAAAGAGCGTCCGCGGTCGAATAAACTGCCACCGTCGGGATATTCAATTCCTTACAAGCCCGGATTATTCTTAAAGCTATTTCGCCCCGATTGGCAATCAGAAGTTTTTTAATCATTAAAATTCAATCGTAGAAATGTCATTCGGTTTTTTCGATTATAAAAAGGGTTTGATTATATTCAACCGGCTGGCCATTTTCAACGAGAATCTTGGTCACTTTTCCGGCGACCTCAGCTTCTATTACATTCATTATTTTCATAGCTTCAATAATACAAAGCGGTTGTCCGACAGCCACGGTATCTCCTACATTTACATACGGTTCCGCATCCGGCGCTGGTGAACGATAAAAAGTCCCGACTATAGGCGCTTTAACCTCAACCCCCTTGTGGTTAATTTCTTCCGTAACAGCCGTCCGAGATTCAAAAGTGATTGTTTCCGCCAACTGTGGCTGATGACCCTTTTTAGCTTTCTGGGGCGCCGGAGCTACTTCCACTCCGGTAGATATTCCGGTATTACTATTTTTACTAATGCGGATTTTCTGACCCCAACGCGAAATTTCGATTTCGTCGATTTCGTGCGATTCGAGAATCTTCACTAATTCGAGAATTTTTTCTTTCCTCATTACCCCTCCGGGTTTTTATTTAACGCGTTCGCAGTACTGACCGCTACGCGTATCAATCCGAATAATATCTCCGGCATTGATAAACAGTGGAACCTGTACTGTATAGCCCGTTTCAAGAATGGCTGGCTTGGAGGCGCCGGTAACTGTGTCACCTTTTATGCCCGGCTCGGTTTTCACAACCTTGAGATTAACAAAAATCGGCACTTCGACGTCAATTGGTTTCCCTTCAAAAAAAGTCACCTTGACCAATTCGTTTTCCTTGATAAATTGGGCGGCATCTTTGAATATCTCCTCGGGCACGGTAATCTGCTCGAATGTTTCGGTATTCATCAAAACATAGTCTGAACCGTCGCGATATAGAAACTGCATTTCGACGGCTTCTAAACGCACAATGTCAATTTTCTCGCCGGAGCGAAAGGTGTTTTCAATAACCTGTCCGGTACGGATTTTTTTGAATTTGGTCCAGACCCGCGCACCACCTCGTCCCAGTTTAATATGCTGAAATTCAATAACCTTTACCAGATCGCCGTTAAAATTTATCACCAAGCCATTCTTGATGTCTGCTGTTGTAGCCAAGCGTACTCCATTTTAAAAATCTAAAGTGATAAGGAATTTACAGGCACGCTGAATTATTTTCAAAGATTTTTCCAATTAATAACGGTTATCCAAAACATTCTCAATGGAATTTTTCTTCATTAAAATACGAATAAATCATAGATTTTACCACTATGTTTATCAATCTCAATGCGCTTACTACGATTCCAGCAATACCGGATTGGTGGTTCTGGCTCTGGCCGGCACTAATGTATGCCGAAATGCATTACCGGTTAAAATTTCTACGGGGAAGGTTATTTAAAAAACAACCGGAGATCCTCTTTGATGTACCTCGTCGGGTACAAACTATCCGACTGCCAGTCGTTTTGATAATCAAAGACGCTCATTGGTTTCCGGTAACTTTGAAACAGGTTACCCTCAAAATTATCTCTCCTTTCGACGATAACTTATGCGTTGAGCAAGTTTTTAGTGAAAATCTCAAAGTAGATGAACCGTGGTTTACGCGCGAATATAGTCTGGAGGTAGCGAAATTCCGAAATCATCTATTGAGCGTTAATTGTACGGCAATTTTGGATTGCGACGGCCGAATTATTACTATTCAAAACGATAACTACGCCGGTCTCAGTCAAGCGGATTTCAGCGTTTATGTTGATTCAGAACCATTGCCAGCTGATTCCGGCTGGATTTGGGGCGATTTGCATTGTCATTCACAATGGACTTCCGACCAGGTCGAGTTCGGTGTGCCGTTGGCTGTACTGCCTGGTCTGGCAAAAGCAATGGGACTATCATTTTGTGGATTAGTTGAGCATTCTTATGATCTCGATGATTTGCCGGATTCCTGGACGAAAAACGATCCCGAATTACGCCAATGGTTTGCCTATCGCCAGGCAGTTCAAGCCATCAATACCAATTTTAATGATTTCATTATCATTCCCGGAGAAGAAGTCTCGGTAGATAATGGCTTGGGACGCAATGTCCACCTGGCAGTTCTAAATAATTCGGAATTTTTCCCCGGCTCGGGTGATGGACTGGAGCGTTCAGTCGGTTTTGCCTCGGAACTGACTTATCAGCGGGTACTCGAGCGAGCCGAATCTCAAGCGCTAATTTTTGCGGCTCACCCACTCTGTAAACCGCCTCTCACTCAACAAATCATTGCCCGGCGCGGTATTTGGAATATCCACGACCAATTCCAACGCCTGAATGGTTGGCAAATTCTGAATGGTCAGGAGGGAAAGGAATTTAGCGCCAGTCGTAATTTCTGGATAAAAAAATTGCTTTCCGGCAATCATAGTTATATCTATGCTGGCAATGACTCCCATGGCAACTTCAATCGCTTTCGACAAGTGAAAATTCCACTGCTTTTAATGCACGAAAACGATCACCAGATATTTGGTGAGTTCTTAACTGGCGTTCAAACCGATCTTGCCACCGGACTCGACGATCTGGTCGCCAATTTGAAAAACGGAGCCGTAATCGTCTCCAATGGTCCTTTTCTGAATGTTAAGGCTATCGACTCGCGGCAAAACCGATATGCGATCGGACAAACTATACCAGAATTACCGCAGAGCGTTGAAATCACCGCTCTATCAACTCATCATTGCGGAGCCATTCATTCTATCCGATTGTACATCGGTAATTTTGAGCGCCAAGTAGAGGAAATTAAGACCGTAGAAGTTACTGGCGGTATTTATAGAAATATAATAAACTTCTCGGTGTCAAATCTACCAACCAGTGGGTATTTTCGGGTGGAAGTTGAAACTAAAAAAAGAAAATTCGCCTTAACTAATCCAATATGGTTCAGCTAGTATTTCAAGCGAAATCGTGTTAACGAAAAAGATTGATCAATTTGAACAGTTTAATATCTCCAGCGATTTTAAGAGCCGCATTAAAAGTGCATAGGCGTTTCAAATTCACCTGGAAGCAAAACCTTTTAAATCAGCGAGAATCTTATGAATTTTACCTTTAGCATTTATTATGCGCCTCTGATTTTGTCCATTATTATCTGTGCAGTAATAATGTTCCATTCGTGGCGGCTTCGCCGTGATAGTCATGGTATTGCGTTTTTCTTTTTGGCTTTAGGGTGTATTATATGGGCATTTTGCAATATAATGGAATACGGTTTTAATACCCTAAGCACCAAGACGTTTTGGGTATCAATCGAATATATCGGCATTGAAATGGTTATCGTAGCCTGGTTCATTGTAATAGCCAACTTTACCGGTCAAACTAAGTTTACGACCCGTCGGTCAATTCTTTTATTGTGTATAATTCCGATTATCACTGTATTTCTAATATGGACAAATCGTTATCACGGCTTGATGCGCCGGAATATCACTCTGGACACCAGCGGTCCATTTTCTATAATAAAAAAATCCTATGGCATTTGGTTCTGGGTTACTTTCGCCTATAGCAATTTGTTGATGATTTCCAGCTCGATAATGCTAATGCAACGTCTGATCCAACCGCCCAAACTGCGTCGTTCGCAAATCCTGGCGCTGATGGCTTGCGCCTTATTTCCATGGGTCGGCAATTTTCTTTATGTTTTTAATCTATTGCCAGCACCCTGGTCGCGACTTGATATGACCTCGACTTTACTATCAGTTTCAGGGGCTATAATGGCTTTCGGGCTATTTCGATTACAAATAATGGAAATTGTCCCAATCGCCCGTGATTGCATTCTGGAGAACTTAACTGACGCTATTTTGGTCATAGACAAGCGCAACCGGGTAGCCGATTACAATCCGGCTTGCCAAGCTATGTTAAAGTTAGACCGGATTATCATCGGGCAATCGGTTAAAGAAGTTCTAAATCATTGTGCCATTCGGCCGGAACTTATCAACGAAATAAAAAATGGTCAGGAAGAAATCTCGTTTACCTTTGGCACTGAAACTAAAATCTACGATTTTCGCATTTTGCCACTCTTCAACAAGACGAAAAAACTGTGTGGCCATATATTGCATTTTCGCGACGTTACCGATAAGCGATTGGCTGAAATACAACTTGAAAAAACCGTTGTTGACTTACGCCGGGCGTTGACCGAAGTCAAAACCTTAACCGGTCTGCTTCCGATCTGTTCCAATTGTAAGAAAATCCGCGACGATACGGGTTATTGGAAAGATGTGGAAACCTATATTAGCCAGCACTCCACGGCTGAGTTCAGTCACGGAATTTGCCCAGATTGTATGCAGAAACTTTACCCGGAACAGTATGAAACCTTAGTAAAAAAGGGCAAGATTAGCGCCAAATCTGACAATGAATCCTAAAAATAGCTTGACTTACGACTAATTTCATTAGTGCTTAGTAAGTGCTTTTAAGTTCTAATAAGAAAATCCATTATTAAAACGATTGCATAATTGTATGAATGTATGATTGGAATTACCGGGATGCTGTAGGTATTTTAATTTATTAAAAGCATTTAAGGTGTGAGCAGTACGACGGACGGATTAACCTTGTGTCCCGGCTATTTCGGCGGCGTGAAAAGAACTGCGCACCAGCGGCCCAGCAAAAACCACCCGAAAACCAATTCCCAATCCGAATGTCTCGTAGGATTTGAATTCCTCAGGATGAACATAGCGCGCGACCGGAAGGTGATCTTTCGTCGGCTGAAGATACTGACCGATCGTCAGAATATCGCAACCGGCGGTGAGGGCGTCTTGCATTAGTTCGTGGATTTGTTCGTCGGATTCTCCTAATCCGACCATAATGCCGGTTTTGGTAACTGCGCCACGTTTTTTCGCCTCGGAAAGAAGCCGAAGCGATTGCTCGTAATTAGCCTGCGGACGCGCAATCGGATAGAGCGCCCGAACGGTTTCGAGATTATGACCGAGGATATCGGGTTTGGCGTCCAGTACAATTTCGAGAGCGTCTATATTACCCCGAAAATCAGGTATCAAAACTTCGATTTTGCAGTCCGGATTTTGGCGACGAATTTCACCTATTGTTTTTGCCCAGATTGCCGCGCCGCCATCCGGCAAATCGTCGCGTGTCACCGATGTCAGCACAGCATATTTCAAACCCATCAGGTTTACCGCCTGACCAACTTTAGCCGGTTCTTTCTCATCAATTGCCGCTGGCTTCCCACTGGCAACGGCGCAGAACCGGCAATTACGCGTACAAACATTTCCGAGAATCATAAGCGTCGCTGTTCGCCTCTGCCAGCAATCGCTCTGATTGGGACAGTGCGCCGATTGACAAACGGTATGAAGATGATGAGTATTAATGATTCTCTGCAGATCGTGGAAATCATCGTTGACCCCAATTTTTATTTTCAGCCAATCAGGTTTCATTTTTCACCAGGAATTATCATGAGTAAATCTTTAATAAACACGAAATATTTTTGGATTCAAAGGTAGTTCTGACTTCCACAATAATTTTATCTTCTACAAGAAGTTCTGGAATATATTCATTATGAACTTTTATGGGACAATCAATGATTCTATAGACCAATTCTTTTTCTATGATTTCTGTTATAAGGGTTTATTCGTTTCAAAATTCATTTTCATTCGTGATTCTCTAAAGCCAAACTGGGCGACAAACTCTTTTATGATGACCGCCTTCACAGCATCCATAGTAACTGCCGAATTCAAATCGCACATTCGGGTAACGCCTTTCGTCGCCAGACCGCAAGGCACAATTCCACCGAATAGCGACAAATCCGTCGTGACATTCAGCGCAAATCCGTGCATCGTAACCCAGTGCGAGACGCGCATCCCGATCGCCGCAATTTTTTGATTTGCCAACCAGATTCCCGTCAAGCCTTTGATTCGTTCGGCACGGATGTCGAATTTTACCAGAGTTTTAATCAATACTTCTTCGACAGAATTGACATACCAAGCAATGCTCGTTTTATGCTCTTTTAAATTGAAAATCGGGTAGCCGACCAGTTGTCCCGGCCCGTGATAGGTAATGTCGCCGCCCCGATCAATTTGATAAACTTCTATTCCGCGCTTTTTCAAATATTCTTGCGAGGCGAGCAAGTGTCGGGCATCGGCATTTTTCCCCAGAGTATAAACATTGGGATGCTCGACAAGAATCAGCGTATCCGGAATTTGACTGGCAAGGCGTTCGGCATGTAATTTTTTCTGGATTTCCCAGGCTTCGCCGTAGGGACACAGACCAAGGTCGAGAACGTCTAGTATTTTAACTGCAGAGGGCACCAGAGTATTTTTCTCTTCGATAATTTCCGCCAACGTTAGTTCGTGACTATCCCGTTTTTTAATTAACTTAATTATTACTGGTGAACCGATTCGCCGAAAGCGTCGTGGACGGCTTCGATGAGCGCCTCGGATAGAGTCGGATGGGCATGAATAGAATCCTTTAGCTCGTCATAAGTCAACCCATGATCAATCGCCAGAACTAGTTCCGGTAGAAGTTCAGTCGCTTCGGTGCCGATGATGTGGGCACCGATTAATTTTTGCGTTTTGCCGTCGAAAATGACTTTGACGAAACCGTCGCTCTCGCCGGAAGCCACCGCCTTGCCGTTAGCGCGGAACATAAAACGCCCGATTTTCAATTCGTAGCCAAGTTCCGATGCTCTTTTCTCCGTTAAGCCGACGCTGGCAACCTGTGGCTGACAGTAAACGCAGCTAGGAATCGCCGCATAATTGACCGGCGCGGGATTCTTCCCGGCTATGAATTCAACCGCGTGCTTGCCCTCTGCCGACGCAACATGCGCCAGACAAGGATTACCAATGACATCGCCGATGGCGTAAACGTTCGGAATGTTCGTCCGAAAATGCTCATCAACTTTAATCCAGCCTTTTTCAGTGCTAACTCCGAGTTCTGCGAGACCCAGATTATCTGAATTCGGCTGAACGCCGGTTGCCACTAAAGCATAGTCGGCGACCAGAGTCTGCGATTCGCCGCCGGAAGCGAGCGCCACTTCGACGAAATTGCCTTTTGTTTGAACACTTTTAACTTTGGTGTCAGTGTGAATGCCAATTTGCCTCTTGCGAAACGCGCGAGACAGTTCTTTGGCGATTTCCTCATCTTCGATCGGTAAAATTTGTGGCAGTATTTCGACCAGATTCACTTCGACACCAAAGGCGTTGAATAGGTAGGCGAATTCAACTCCAATGGCGCCTGCACCGATGATGATAATGGATTTCGGAATCTGCGGCAAAATCATAGCTTCGCGACTACTGATAATGCGTTTTCCGTCAATTTCGACATTGGGAATCGAGCGCGGGCGGGCGCCGGTGGCAATAACGATATTTCGGGCCTTGAGCCCGGTGGTGGAATTATCGTCCGGATTAATGACCTTAACCGTTTGCCGGTCGCGCAATTTGCCGTAACCTTTGACGACTGTGACTTTATTTTTCTTGAATAGAAACTCGATGCCTTTCGAAAGGCGCGCGGCGACCTCACGACTGCGGCGGATAACTTGGGTGAAATCGAGTTGCGGTTGAGCTATTGTGATCCCGAATTCGTCCAACGTGCGCAGATTCTGCCAGACTTCCGCATTTTTGAGCAAGGCTTTGGTCGGGATACAGCCCCAGTTCAGGCATATTCCGCCGAGCTCGGCTTTTTCAACCAATGCGACCTTCATTCCGAGCTGGGCGGCGCGGATAGCGGCTACGTATCCGCCCGGTCCTGACCCAATGACTATCAAATCAAAATTATCCATGGTTATTCCTTATTATTTTTTCTCCAATGCCTTTTTCAGAGAGGCAATTTCTTTAGCGAAGTTCTCGTCGCCGCCGGGCGTTTCCAGAATCATCGGCAAATTCCCAAAACGGTCGTCATTTATCAAACGATAAAAAACTTCCCAGCCCAGAAAACCGTCTCCGAGATTGGCATGGCGGTCAACGCGCGATCCGAGCGGTTTTTTGCTATCGTTTAGGTGAAAGCATTTCAGTCGGCTTAAACCGATTACGTCGTCGAATCTGGCAAAAGTTTCATCGTATTTTGCCGGACTAACCAGATCGTAACCAGCCGCATAAGCATGACAGGTGTCGAAACAAACCCCCAGTCGTTCTGGATGAGCAGAATAATCAATAATCTGGCGCAATTCCTCAAAAGCGTTACCAACATTCGTGCCCTGACCGGCAGTCGTTTCCAGTAGAAACATCGGACGACAATCCGGCGTTTTTTCAATGGCGTAATCGAGACTCTCGGCGATTTTACGCAAAGCAAAATCCACACCGGCACCCATATGCGAACCGGGATGAAAAACGATATACGGAATTTTTAGTGCTTGCGAACGCCGAATCTCCTCAATAAAAGCCTTGCGCGACATCGCCAATTTAACCGACTCCGGACTTGCCAGGTTGACTAGATAAGAGTCATGGGCAATTACCATCGCAATCTTATGTTCGGCTTGATAGTTCAGGAATTTCTCCGCCGTTTCGTTTGCAACGAGAACGCCTTTCCATTGCATTTGATTGGAAGTAAAAATCTGGATCGCGTCACAGCCTAGCTCACGGCCGCGCTCAGGGGCTTTTTCCAGACTGTTTTCAATCGTGACATGACAACCGAGATAAGGCATTTTTTTTATTATGAGTCAGTGGTTAATTGCGGTTCTATTTTCACGGCTAACTGCGAAGTATTTTTGTTGTAATAAGAGCAAGTTCCATTTGTTCGAGCGAATTTAGATAAAATTCGGATTAATCGAAAGAATTCCGCAATAGTTACCTTGCGATAATAAGGTCAGACAAAATCCTGACAGGATAGAAATTATCTCCTCTAAAATATCTGTGCCTCGTTGAGGTAAAACATTATAAAAATTGGGGATTAATTCCTGGCTAAAAAACAATTGAGTTGCTAATAAATTGGTAGTATAAAACAAAGTATATAATCTGTATTTAAACATAGACATAATTTTTCAAAAAATATCTTCAAAGTAATCCGTCGTCTTGATGTCATTGGCTTTTATCATCTGCTGTGCTTTGGAATGCATCAACTATGTTGATGCATGCACCGACGCAGTCGGTACACTCCATATAGGTGCACCAATGTTAAAGTGCTCCTAACAAATTAAAATATTTCCTCTACTGAAATTACGCTTCGCCGGATCGTTCCTCAGCCATTAATTGCACGATTTTCGCCCGGCTCGCTTGGACTTTTTCCAGGTCTTTTTCGTTTTTAGACTTCGCTTCAATTATATCGAGAATACTAAGTGCCTGTTCATAGAGTTTTTGTTTCATTAGAATATCAACCAAGGTCCAGGTGGGAATTGGAAATGAAATATTACTAGGCGAGGCGGCGCTTTTTTTCGGTTGATGCGGCGGATGTTGCTTATTAGAAGCGGATTTCGGTTTTTGGCTGGCTTTGCCTGCTTTGGTGGGCGCAACTTTGGGGGTTGCAGTCGCTTTACTTTCAGCCGGAATATCCGTTGCTTTGGTTTCACTCTGAGGCTGAGAGACGGCTTGAGGTTCGACAGCCGGTTTTTCGGATTCAGTTATAGTCGGTATTGCGGGCGACGGCGTTGTGCTTGACAAATGTTCTTGCATCCAATTTTCTTTCTGTACTTCCTCGAAAGGCTTTTCGCGCAAACGGCTGAATAAATCGCTAATCGAGGAAGAGCCGGATGATTCTTTAACCTGAGGTTCTTCCAGGAAGGGTTCATCGAAGCTGGTGGTTGGTTCTGGTTCCACTGTCGGCTCGGTTTCTATCTCCGTTCTTTCGATTGGCCCGAAATGGGCTTCTTCTTCCGGGACGGGTGATGGTTGAATTTCAGAAGATTTTAGTGATTCAGTAGGTTTTTTTATTGACTCGAAAAATTGAGAAAGACGGTTAGCGCCGGTGAGCGGATCAATTTCCGGGGCTGATTCGATTGGCTCAGCCATTATCGCCTTTTCGCTGGATTCTTCGACCTGATCAGTTCGCTCCGGTTTGGCTGGCGACTGCGGTTTCTGAGATTGTAGTTCAAGAGGAAAGGCAGATAGTCTATCAGCACTTTTATTATCATAGGGATTCAAGTCGCAAATTTTTTCATAACAATATTTTAATTCCGCTTGAGTAAGATAATCTCCTCCTAGTTCAGCCAATTTGTAATAGGCTTGTAAAAATTTCCCATCAATCTGAATAATTGCACAAAGATGAATAGCGGTTTGGTTCGGATCATTCATCGCTAAAGTCGCCAAAGCCCAAATGTAGTGTCCAATCGTGGAGAACGGGTGAATGGTCAGGTCTTGTTGACAGAGTTCGATGGCTTTTTGACAGTCCTGATCTTCCAGATATAGCGCCGCCAGGAGAGGGCGCAAATAACTGTCCGGTGTATTGGCAATATGTTGTTGCAGAGTCGCTCGTTCGATAATTTCCATCACAAACCTCTTTTGATTCTCACTCTCTTCTTTGTTTTTTAATTACTTCCGTCTATGGTGAGGAAGGAGATTCTGTAATTATTAAAAAGTTGCCTAGTTGTTGTGAGCCTGTGAGTAGGTATTATAGCAGATTGAACCTTTCCCGTAATTTGGAATTGAGTATTATTAGTGTTCATTTGTAATAGCTTTTTCCTGCTTCAAAATTAATATAAACATTTTATCAGAGCAACTCTTTATCCGCAAAACTGGTGTATTGATCGCCAGCGATGATAATGTGATCGAGAACCGGAATATTCATCGCCTGACCAACTTCCTTCATCTGGCGGGTCAATTGGAGGTCTTCGTTGCTCGGTTCCGGATTTCCGCTGGGATGATTATGAATTAAAATGATTGCCGCCGCCATCCCCAGAATGGCTTCGCGGAAAACCTCACGCGGAGTAACGACTGACGCATTTAAAATTCCCTCAGAGATGATTGCATCACGGATAATCTTGTTGTTACTGGCTAACAAGACAACCATAAAAATCTCTTTTTTCAAATCCTGCAGACGGGGAATATAAATTTTAGCGACTTCATCGCTACTGCGGATAATCATTTCAGGCGGAGCCACACTGTCGGCTTGCAGACGCCGTGCTAATTGCAAGCCAGCCGCAATGGTCACGGCTTTAGTTGGACCGATACCTCTAATTTTCAGATTCAGAATATCGTGATAATCCATTTGAGCCAGAGCATTCAGTCCACCACTTTTACGCAGAATCTCACGAGCGACATCCAGAGCTGAATTGCCTCCAGCTCCACTGCGTAATAAAATAGCCAGCAGTTCGGCTTCAGTCAATTTCATAGGTCCGGCTTTCATCAGCTTTTCACGCGGGCGATCGCTTTCTGGCCAAGCTGTTATCGGAAGTCTATAGACGGCAGGTTCCTTAGATCGCATAATTTCACCGTAATTTACTATCAAGTACGAAAGTTACCGGACCGTCATTGACTAAATTGACCGCCATCATTGCCCCGAAGATACCCTGTTCGGTCGGAACCCCGGCAATTTTTAAATCAGCAATAAATTTCTCGTAGAGCCGCCGACCGGTTTCTGGATCAGCGGCAGAGATAAAGCTTGGCCGGCGACCCTTGCGCCAATCGCCGCATAAGGTAAATTGCGAAATTACCAATGCCGCGCCGCTAACATCCTTGATCGAGAGATTCATTTTTTGGCGTTCATCCCCAAAAATCCGCAAACCAGCAATTTTATCTGCTAGAAAAGCGGCTTCAGCATCGCTATCGTTCTGAAAAACGCCCAGTAGAATCACCAATCCCTGACCAATCCGGCTGACAATTTTGCCTTCGACGGTCACGTGGGCTTGGCTGACTCTTTGAATAACTGCGATCATTATTCCACCCAGGCGTTTTCTTCGCCAAAAGTTTTCTTTAGAATATCGAGCAGTTCGCGATCGGCGCTGACTTTCAAATTCCCCGCACGGATTGATTTGCTGACGCCATTACCGTCATAGAGATGCAGGAACAGCTGACACTCGCCGGTATGTTTCGCGAGTAATTTTTTGAGATTTTCCAGATCTTCAGTACCAAATTGATTGACATTGATGCGTACGTGAAGTTTTTTGGACTTGCGGTTAAGCAAGCCGCGCAAGGGGCTGATTTCCTCGACGATAATCTTGGCGTCGTCTTCATTCCGGCAATTGACATTTCCGCTAACAAAGATGGGATGATTAATTTTGAGATGTTCGCGATATTTTTCATAAATATCGGCAAAGGCGATTAATTCGACCTTGCCGTTTAGGCTTTCAAGATTGATGAAAGCCATTGGGCGACCTTTCCGGTCGGTCATAGTTTTGATGCTGGCGATCAGTCCGCCTAATTTGACATTGGACTTATCCAGATTGGCTAGCGGCTCGGTGAAATCGTAATTGGAAAAGGACTCTATTTCCGTCGAATACTCCAATAGCGGATGCCCACTTAAATACATACCGAGCAGTTCTTTTTCCTTATTCCACTTTTCGGAATCCTCCCAGGGAGCTACATCCGGTAAACGCGGTTCACTCAAAGTAGCCTGCGGCGTACCGTTAGCGATTCCAAAAAGATTCACCTGATTATTGTTTTTTTCTTCTTGAATATGCGTAGCGTATTGAATAGCAGTGTCAATAGCGGCAAATTTCTGACCGCGAGTGCCTTCCAGCGAGTCCATTGCACCGGCCGCAATTAAGCTTTCGAGAACTTTACGATTGACACTTTTCAAATCCAGAGCCGCTACCATTTGAAAAAGAGTGCGAAATTGCTTTACGGTCTGGCGCGCGGCGACGATATTTTCAGCGGCTTTCTCGCCGACGTTCTTGATAGCATGCAAACCATACCGGATCGCTTTCCCCTCCGGAATGAAGCGAACTTCGCTATAATTCACATCGGGCGGTAAGATTTCGTAACCCATATTGCGGGCTTCATTGGCAAGAATCGTGATTCGGTCGGTGTCATTGATTTCACTCGAAAGGTTAGCCGCCATAAATTCAGCCGGATAGTGAGCTTTCAAATAGCCGCACTGATAGGCGAGAATGGCATAAGCGGCAGAATGACTGCGATTGAATCCATACTCGGCGAAACGCTGAATTAATTCATAAATCTGGACGGCAACCGAACGCTTGATACCGTTTTTGATCGCACCTTCAACGAATTCCTTTTTAAGGGATTCCATAGTTTTTTTCTGCTTCTTACCCATAGCTTTGCGCATCAAATCGGCTTTAGCCAGCGAGAAGCCAGCTACCTGATGGGCAATTTGCATAACTTGCTCTTGATAAACGATAATGCCATAGGTATCCACGAGAATCGGTTCCAGCAAGGGATGCAAATAAGTAATTGGTTTGCGACCTTGCTTGCGATCAATAAAGTCATTGATCATTTCCATAGGTCCCGGTCGGTAGAGCGCATTCATTGCGATCAAGTCTTCGATGCCGGACGGTTTCAGCTTCTTCAGGTACTCCCGCATTCCGGAAGACTCAAACTGAAAAATGCCGATCGTGCGGCCTTCGCCGAAAAGAGCAAGGGTTTCTTCATCCTTTTCCGGAATCTTATCTATATCAAGTTCAATGCCCTTAGCTTTTAACATCGCGAGTGTATTGTCAATAACGCTGAGGTTGCGGATTCCCAATAAATCAACCTTGAGCAAGCCGATCTGATCAATACATTTCATATCATACTGGGTGGTGACTTCGCCATTGCTTGACTGGTAAAGTGGAACGTAATCCGTCAGATTGCCCGGGGCAATTACGACTCCGGCGGCATGGGTGGAAGCGTGACGGTTCAAGCCTTCCAAAACCTTGGAAATTGCAAACAATTTCTGATGCTGTTCATCAATATTGACGGCTTCCTGCAGTTCCGGAGTATTGTTAATGGCGGCTTCGAGAGTGATATTAATTTGTTCTGGGACCAGTTTAGCGATTCGGTTAACTTCCGCCAGCGGCATACTGAGAACCCGTCCGACATCGCGAATCACCGCTCTAGCTTTCATCTTCCCGAAAGTAATGATCTGAGCCACACAGTTCTCGCCATATTTCTTGCGAATATAATCAATAACGGCGCCGCGTTTGGTATCGCAAAAATCAATGTCAATATCCGGCATAGAGATGCGTTCCGGATTTAGGAAACGCTCGAAAATAAGTTTATATTTTAGGGGATCAATATTAGTAATGCCCAAAATATATGCCACGATACTGCCAGCGGCTGAACCACGCCCCGGCCCGACGGGGATGTTATTATTTTTAGCATAATGCACAAAATCTTGGACAATCAGAAAATAACCAGCGAAACCCATTTGGCGGATTACTCCCAACTCATAATCCACTCTCTCCCGAATTTCTGGTGTAATTTCCGGATAGCGACTTGAAAGACGTTCCTCGATCAGTTGAGCCAGATATTCATCGGCAGTTTTTACCTTAGCGGATTCCGCGATAGGAAATTCCGGCAGATAATATTGGTTCATCTCCAGATTAAAATCGCACTGTTCGGCAATTTTTAGCGTATTTTCGATTATCTCGGGATCGTTGGGATAAAGAGCCGCCATCTCTTCAGCCGATTTAACCCAGTATTCATGTTGTTCGTATTTCATCCGGTCTGGATCGCTCATTTCTTTGCCGGTACCAATGCAAAGATGGGCGTCGTGAGCTTCCCAATGTTCCGATAAAGTATAATGAGTATCGTTAGTTAGCAGACGCGGCAGACCAATTTCAGAGGACAATTTTTTAGCAATTTCGTACCAACGTAGTTCATCATCAATGCCATGGTTTTGCACTTCCAGATAAAAGCGACCAGCGAAAATTTCAGCGTATTCCAGCGCCAACTGCCTGGCTTTTTCATAATCGCCTTTGATGGCTAAATCCGGAATGCGCCCTTTGATACAGGCGCTGGTAGCAATCAGTCCGGCATTATACTTTCGCAGAAGTTCATTGTCCACTCTTGGCCGATAATAATATCCCTCCAGGTAGCCGAGGCTGACCAACTTAATCAGGTTCTCATATCCCTGGCGATTCTGAACTAACAGCAGTAAATGATGGTAGCCGCCACCACCTTGTTCACGTGATTTTTTATCAAAACGGTTATTATCCGCCACATAAATCTCACATCCGAGGATCGGCTTCAAGCCACTTGTATTGGCGGCTTTAAGGAAATGAATCGCGCTGAAGAGGTTGCCGTGTTCGGTCAAGCCAACAGCTGGCATACCCAGCTCGACTGCCCGATTTACCAGAGATTCGATAGATTGGGCTCCGTCTAATAGACTATAATCCGAATGATTGTGGAGATGAACGAATTGTGTCATTTAAAATTTCCCTGCAAAAATAGCCAGCAGGCCAAAAAATATATCACCTTTCAAAATCGCCGCTATACGGCCGCAATTGGTCGCGGAAGCATCGCGACTAATTGAAAATATAACATAAATCAGCGGGATTTCAACCGTCAAAACCAGAATCAGCAAATAAAATTTTCCGTATATTTTCAGATAAAAAGGAACTAACGCGCCAACCATAAGAATCAGCGTAGCTACAATTACCAGACGACGGGCGGCGGTTAATCCGTAAACCAGAGGAAAAGTCCGCGCCCCCCGAGCTTGATCGCCAGCAACGTCCTGCATATCTTTAACAATTTCACGCACAAAATTAAAACCAAAAGCCAGCAAACAAGGAACAATCCCTACCCGAATATCACCAAAAATGGATGAACCGAATAAAAACGTCATTCCGAGAATCGCCGATACAATCAGATTCCCCCATAACGGACGCGGTTTGAAAAATTTAGTGTAGGTTATTAGAAAAAATAAGGCGAAAGGGATGATGATTGCTAACTGGCGATTGAAAACCGGAACTACGGCGGCTGTTCCCAAGGCGAATAAAAAGATAGCATAAAATAATGCGGTGCGTGGCTGAATTAAGCCGGCCGGAATCGGTCGCTGGGGACGGTTGATGTGATCAATTTCGACGTCAAAATAGTCGTTCAGGACGTTGCCGGCTCCGGTATAAGCCCAGACAATGACCAGAGCCAGTAAGACACTCAGCCATTCCGGTTTTGGATCAGCCAATGCCCTACAGACCAAAATGGCAATTCCTCCCTGTAGTAAATTCAAAGGACGCATAATTTTAAAATAGGCAAGCAGTTTTTTCATTTCGCCAGCTCCGCTATGATTACCCGACTTTGCCCGCTATAATCTTTAACGATTGCGACCGAATCAAAAGCACTCTCGGAAAAGAGTTCAGCCACAGCCGCCGCCTGATAATCTCCACCGATCTCCAGCACGACTGCCCCATCGGGAATCGCAATTTCAGACGCTAATTCCTTGATGCGCCGGTAAAAAAGCAAGCCGTCTGTTCCGGGATTCAGGGCAATTTCTGGCTCGTGCTCCTTGACTAATTTCGGCAGATTTACATAGTAATCCCCGGAGACATAAGGCGGGTTAGAAACAATGACATCGAATTGTCCCATCGATAAATCAAGTGAGTGAAGAATATCGAGCTCTTGAAAATCAATGCGATTAGCCACATTATGGATGGCGGCATTTTCGCGGGCGATTTGCAACGCCGTCGCACTTACATCAATAGCTACAACCTGACATTCCGGTAAAAAATGGGCTAAGGCAATCGCAATGCACCCCGATCCGGTACCAATATCGAGAATGCGCGCCGTCACGCGATTACGACACAATTCGAGGGTTTTTTCAACCAACAGTTCGGTTTCCGGTCGGGGAATCAGAACATCCGGCGTCACCTTTAGTTTCAAACCCATAAATTCGGCACTTCCGAGTACATACTGAATGGGTTGCCCGCTAGCCCGCTTCAAAAGGAGCGCCCTGATACGCGCTAACTCGGTCGGAGAAAGCGGGCGCTCATATTTCAGATATATTTCCAGACGGTTAAGGTTGAGAACTTCTCGCAAAATCCATTCGGCTTCGATCTGGGGTGATTCGATCTGCTTGCCTTTCAGGTAGTCTCTCGACCACTTTAGCACATCTACTATTCGCCAAATTTGCCGTTCTCTTTCTGCCATAGTATTTATGGAAATTTAAGATTGTTTAGGAGTCGAGCAAGCAGATTTTGGAGTAACTAAGAAAATGTTTTTAGCGAATTGTCAGCGCTTATAAATTTTCGTGGCGGTTAACTCTTCATAAGCTCGGTATTGTGAGCCAATTGCAGAGCGGAGATCAATTCATCAATTTCACCTTCCATAACTTCCGTCAAGCGATAAAGGGTCAAATTGATGCGGTGATCGGTAACGCGCCCTTGCGGAAAATTATAAGTGCGAATTTTGGCACTGCGATCGCCGGTACTGACCATACTGCGCCGTTTGGCGGCGATTTCGGCTTCCTTTTCAGCTTCTTTAAGCGCCAGTAAACGGCTTCGCAAAATTTTCAAGGCTTTCTCTTTATTCTTATACTGCGATTTTTCGTCTTGACACGTGACCACCAAGCCGGTCGGCAGGTGAGTTATTCGAATAGCTGTCTCGACTTTGTTCACGTGCTGACCGCCAGCGCCGCTGGAACGATAAGTGTCGATGCGCAGTTCGCTGGCATTAATTTCAATATCAACTTCCTCAGCCTCCGGCAGAACCGCCACCGTAGCCGCTGAGGTGTGAATACGTCCTTGGGTTTCGGTGACTGGTACGCGCTGGACACGATGCACACCCGATTCAAATTTCATCGTCCCATAAACATTTTCACCAGATACTAAAAAAATCACCTCTTTAAAGCCCCCTAAGCCGTTCTGAGTGCCTGAGAGTTCTTCAACTTTCCAGCCTTTGCGCTCGGCAAACTTCAGATAAAGACGATACAAATCAGCCGCAAAGATAGCCGCTTCTTCACCACCTGTGCCGGCTCGAATCTCCACAATTGCATTCTTATTATCATTGGGATCTTTTGGAATTAAAAGTTTTTTTAACTCCTCAAATAAACGCGACTTTTCCTCTTCAAGAGTATCGAGTTCTTCGTGCGCCAGTTGCTTCAAATCTTCATCATGACCTTCGAGAATCGCCTTGTCATCGTCGATGTTTTTCAACACCTCCAAATAACGATTACCCGTGTCCACAATCGGCGTTAAATCTTTATGCTCTTTGGCTAATTCGCGGTAGCGATGCTGGTCGGCGATAACTTCCGGCCGCGACATTTCATCCGTGATGTCATTATAACGTTTGATAATTGTCTGAATCTGTTCGCGCATCTTTTAATCTACCGCTTCGGCTATGTATTCACGGCCAGCGAACTCGGCATAACGCTCACCGAACGCACCTTTTAAAGCCGCAATGGCTACTTCGATCTGACCATCAGTTGGTGGCTTAGTCGTAATTCGCTGTAACCACAAGCCAGGTGCAATCAGCCATTGCGTAAATCGTTTATGCTGGAACTTGGCTGACAATTTCAAAAACTCATATCCGATTCCGGCTACCAATGGCAATAAGGCGAGATGATAAATCAAGCGGGCGACCAGCGAAATCGAACCAAAGCCCCCGATTACCACCGCATCTATCAAAGCAAAAAGCAAAATGCCAACCATCATTACGATGAAGATAAAACTCGTGCCGCACCGCGGATGATAAGTTTTAAATGGCTGAGCATTTTCGACCGTCAGATCTTGCCCGCTTTCAAAAGTAAAAACGACCTTGTGTTCAGCCCCGTGGTATTGAAACAGCCGCTGAATATCTTTCATAAATGAAATCAGCCAGAGATACATTAGGAAAAAAAGGATGCGCCAGGCTCCGACGACAAGGTTAAAAGCCAGTGCCTTACGCTCAATATTCAACAACTGGGTTGTCAGCCACAGCGGTAAAAATCCAAACAGTAAAAAGGCTAATCCAAAGGCTAAAATCATTGAAATCGTAGTGGCAATTCTATCCTTGGTTTTATCCGCCGGTTTCGGAATATTTTCCGCCTGCATAGCAATATTAGCAGAGAGCTGAATTGTTTCCAGCCCAATTTTCAGCGATTCAAACATACTAATTATACCCCGCAGGAGCGGTTTTTTAAAAAATGGAATGCGGTCGGCAATGGATGTAAAATTTTCTCGTTTAATCTCGATTTCGCCGTCCGGTCGGCGCACCGCCGTGGCATAAGCTCCCGGCACGCGCATCATCACGCCCTCGATCACTGCTTGCCCGCCGACTAATATTTTTTGTGCCATATACAAATAAAAACGACCTCTTCACTGTGGTGAAGAAGTCGTTAATCTTGTTAAAAGAAGCTAACCTTTCTGGGTATCGCGCTTGTATTTACGATTAAATTTTTCGATGCGCCCGGCACTGTCAATCAATTTCTGCTTGCCGGTAAAAAACGGGTGGCAGGCGGAGCAAATTTCAACTTTGAGATCGCCGACAGTCGAGCGTGTCACGAAAGTATTACCACAAGCACAGGTAACGGTGCATTCTTTATATTCTGGGTGAATATTGGGTTTCATTTTTTAATTCCTTTGATTTTCTCGTAACAGCTAAAAAGCAGACAAATTTACACCCGACGGTCGCTGAATAGCAAGGCATTTTTGACGACGGTTATGGTTCAGACCTGAAGAATGGCGCTCAACGAAATTTGATGTTGATAAATGATTTTCACTGGATTAACTTTCAGCAAAAGGATTTAATAGGGATGAATGAAGAACGAGTGAAACTACGGGCAGATGAACGAAATCATAAAACTGGTCAGATATTCAAGGATTATAGGGATAAATGATTTGGTAATGCCTGAACTACAGAAACTAATCAGCCAGATTCGACAGAGAATAATCACCGCCCGGTCGGCAGTTGCCAGAAATATCAAAACATTACAGGTATTTACTAACTTTGAAATTGGTCGTCTGATTGTTGAGAATGAGCAGGAAGGCGCCTCGCGAGCCGGATACGGCAAAGAAACGCTAAGGGAATTATCGACCCAACTATCGGCAGAATTCGGTAAAGGTTTCTCGCTTACTAATCTCAAACTTATCCGCCAATTTTATCTGACCTATAGAGATCAAATTGGTCAGCAACTGTCTGGCCAATCGCCTAACACACCAAAAAGTCAGACACTGTCTGACCAATTACGGCTGTCCGGAAATAACGGAGAAAAATTATCTTCGCATCGGGCTTTTTCTCTGAGCTGGTCACATTATGTATTTCTAATGGGCATCACAGATAAGAAGGAAAGGGTTTTTTACGAGATTGAAGCCTTTCAACAGAACTGGTCTATCCGAGAATTGAAACGACAGTTCGATTCGAGTTTGTATGAACGTCTGGCGTTAAGTCGTTCTAAAAAAGAAGTCCGTCGATTGTCGCAGAATGGGAAAATCATGACCCGACCTGAGGATATGCTAAAGAATCCCTATGTACTTGAATTCCTGGGTATCGACGAAAAATCGAAATATTCCGAAAACGATCTTGAAAATGCCGTTATCGATAAAATCGAGCACTTTTTACTTGAACTGGGCAAAGGGTTTCTGTTTGAAGCCCGTCAAAAACGATTCACCTTTGATGAGGAACATTTCTTTGTTGTCCTGGTTTTCTACAACCGCTTATTACATTGCTATGTTCTGATCGACCTTAAGATCGGCAAATTGACCCATCAGGATTTAGGACAGATGCAGATGTATGTCAATTATTTCGATCACTATGTAAAACAAGATAATGAAAATCCTACTGTCGGCATCATTCTCTGTAAGAAAAAGAACGCGGACCTCGTGGAGATAACCTTACCAACTGAGGCTAACATTTACGCCTCGGAATACCAGCTTCTATTTGCCGTCAAAAGAGGATCCGCGGAGAAAGTTGATCGAGTGGACAGAAGGAATGGAAGAATAAGTGTACCTGTTCAATGCGGTAATCTTCTGAATGGAATTAATTATTATCACTGAATTGGCATTGACAATTCGCTATTCAAATTAAAAAACTAAATGACAGTTATCTACTCAGACATTGTCAGGAAAATAAAGGAAGCAGTTCCCATCGCTTCTGCAGCCATTAATCGACCCGAAGCAACACTTAGAGAGCTTGTTGCAGTAATCTGGGACGATTACCTCCGATCAAACCGAATTAATCTCAACTTCCAATCAAGAAATGAACGACAACTTGCCAACGGGCGGGCCGATACGGTTTTTAACCGGCTCATCCTGGAGTACAAGAAACCCGGTGTAATTAGGGAAAATAACGAGAAGAACCGAAAGTTAATCGATCAGGTGAAGCACTACATCGAAGACCTCGCCAAAGAGGAGCGATGGAAAGAGGAGCGTTTACTTGGAGTTGCCTTTGACGGCAATTATTTCCTTTTTATTCGCAAGGTTGGCCGATGGATCGAAGAGGAACCAACTCCGGTTTCCGAAGAAAGCGTCGAGCGATTTCTTCTCACTCTGGAAAAGCTAACAACCAAAGCCGCACTCGTTCCCGACAACCTGATTCGTGATTTTGCGGTTGGCGCAGGCTCACTCAATTACATTGCTTCAAAAACCATTAAGGCATTCTATTTTGCATTGACGAAGAACGTCAATCCAAGAGTAAAAGTCTTCTTCGATCAGTGGGCGCTCCAGTTTGCCGAAGTCCACGGCGCAATCGAGAATAAGAAGTTTGATGCGGAAACACTTTTTAAATCGTACGGCTTCAAGAAAGACGAACAGAAAAATTTCGATTTTCTCGCTTTCTTCTTTGCCCTCGATACGTACTATGGTTTACTGATGAAACTGCTTGCCTATCAGGTTGTCGGTTTCTACACTTTCAATAATATTGCCGGGCTTCCACTCACTGATTGGGAGAAATTTAATTCTGATTCCTTCAAAGACAAACTAGCAATGCTTGAGGATGGTGGTATCTTCCGGGCTGAACCGCTGAATATCCGCAACTTTCTCGAAGGTGATTTGCTTTCGTGGTATCTCAACGATTGGAATGAGCCGATAGAGAAAGCAATCCGTGACATCGTCGAACGGCTCAACCAGTATGACCCTGAGACAATGGAGTTGGTGCCCGACGAGACCCGCGACATTCTCAAAAAGCTTTATCAGTTCCTCGTCCCAAAACAGATTCGCCACGACCTTGGCGAGTATTACACTCCTGACTGGCTTGCCGAGCGTTGTCTTAATCAGGTTGGCTATGGCGTGAAGGTGCAGGATTTACTGCAAAAACGAGTGCTTGATCCTGGCTGTGGCTCTGGCACTTTCTTGATTCTCGCCATCAAACGGGCAAAAGAACATGCAAGGCTAAAAGGCATCGATCCCACTGAGACGCTCACCCAGATCACTAAAAACATTATGGGCTTCGATTTGAATCCAATGGCTGTCATTTCCGCCCGCACAAATTATCTTCTGGCTGTCGCCGATTTACTTAAGTACAAAAAAGGCGAGTTAACTATTCCGGTTTATGTTTGCGACAGTATTAATCCACCACAAGCCCGGATCGCCGATGAAATGACTTTCTTCGAAAAGAAAGAACCCTACGAGATTAAAACAACTGTCGGCAACTTTCTCTTCCCGCATGTCATTGTGAATAAAAAGTATCTCAACGATTTGGCGACGCTCTTAGAAGAGAATGTGAAAAAGGGAACCGATGTCCAGGACTTTTTAACAAAGGTCAAAACAAAACTCAATCTCTCAGATGAAGATTTTGCCGAAGCCGAACTCTATCTGGAAGATACCTATTCCAAATTGGCAAATATTGAAAAGCGCGGCATTAATGGTATCTGGAGCCGAATCATCAAAAATGCCTTCGCGCCACATTTCGTAGGAATATTCGATTTTGTCGTTGGTAATCCACCGTGGGTGAACTGGGAATCCTTGCCAGAAGACTATCGAAACGCCCTACTTCCGATTAATCACAATGTCTACAAACTTTTCCTGCACTCAGGACTGGCGGCGAGACATGGAGCGGCAAAGATCGACTTGAGTTCTTTAATGTTCTATGTTTCAGCTGACCATTATCTCAAACCGGATGGCAAGCTGTGTTTCGTGATCACACAGACAGTTTTCAAAACCTCAGGTGGCTCAAAAGGATTCAGGCAATTCTATATCCACCCTTCGAAGACACCATTACACATCGAGCAAGTTGACGACTTCGTTGAGCTTCAACCTTTTGATTCCGCAACAAATAGAACGGCCTTGGTTAGTGTTATAAAGGGGAAGAAAACAGTTTATCCTTTGCCCTATCTTTATTGGAGAAAATCTATTAAGGGTAGCATTGATATAGACCTCACCTTTGATGAAGTGACCAAAATAACCACTCGATCACAATTGTATGCACAGCCAGTTGATCCGAGTGATGAACTATCGAGTTGGATTACTGCACGCAAGAAAGCGTTGACGAGTATCTCAAGAGTAATTGGTAAAGCTGATTACGAAGCACACGAGGGTGCAAATACCGGTGGTGCAAATGGTGTCTATTGGATTGATGTTCAAAAAGGCAATAACGGCAAATTGAAGATTTCTAACTTATTCGATTCTGGCAGGCGAAAGGTCGATGCAGTTACAATGGAAATCGAACCGGATTTTATTTTCCCACTTTTACGGGGAAGAGAAATCAAGCGCTGGAATGCCAAACCTGAGCACTGCATCATTGTTCCTCAAGACTTCAACAATCCTAAAACTGCCTTCGACGAAACCTTAATGATAAAAACGTACCCAAAGACTTACGAATATTTTTCAAGAATGAAAGCAGCGCTTGACGAACGAAAAAGTCAAGTGATTCGAGATTTGGCTGATGCACAAGCTTTCTATTTCATCTACTCGGTAAAGGACTATACCTTTGCCCCTTACAAAGTGGTGTGGAAAGAACAGTCTTCAGAATTGCAATGTGCAGTCGTTTCTTCTTTTAATCATAAAGTAATAATCCCTGACCATAAGTTAATGTTAGTTGCATTTGATAATGAATCCGAAAGCCATTACCTTTGCTCTGTCTTGAATTCTACGCCATCACGATTTGTTGTTGCAAGTTATGCAATTAACGTTCAACTTGGCCCTCACCTTCTTGATAACATTAAAATTCCTAAGTACGATCAGAAAAATGAGATACACAGAGAGTTAGCCCGTCTTTCCAGACAATGCCACGAGAAAGTCGCCGCCGGCATCAGTGTGACAGACCTCGAAGAGCAGATTGACGAGCTTGCCGCTGAACTTTGGGGGCTAAGTACGGAAGAACTGAAGGACATCAAAGACAGTTTGGAGGAGATTCGATGAGAGAGTTAATTGCTACGCTCCAGAAGATAATGTCTGTCGTTTCCAACCAGCTCGAACTCCTGCCAGCCAGCGAGGGAGCCGTAGAAGAAATGACCTTCGTTGGCGAAGAAGAACGAGACGATACGAAACTTTCCGGCGACAATCTACTGATTGAAAACTCGCTTGAAATTCCCAAGCCAACGTGGAAGTACCGCCCCGTTGAACCGATCGAGAGAAGTACGAATCATTTCTTCAGGTATTTTCTTGATGGCTCATATCGTCACTACTTCCTCGCTACCGGACTTGAACACGATAGGGCGACCCCCATCTTTCTTGCTCAGATCGCCATCGTTATTCTTGAGCGGGATAAAAACGGAAAACTCAGCATTGTTCCGGATTTCAAACGACATCAATGGTTTCTTCTCCTTGCCAAATCCAGAATTTCCGCCGCCGCATGGGAGCATATCCAAGAGTCAACGAAGGAGGCAAAGGTCAACATTATCATCAGAGATTTAGCTGAGATGGATGCATTCAGCGGCGACTTCAACGATGCTCAGGACTTACGGGAACGTGGACGTAGCAAAACCCGTCACTTGATGAGCACGATGGAGTTTGACATAGTGAAGGAGTTCAAAGAGAAGTATCCTAATGAGTGGATGATCAAGGACGGTCTTGTTTCTTTCGGAAAGTATGGCGGAGGGATGCAGAGTACGAGAGTCATTGGCGTTGCCAAGAATTTTACAAGTGTGCAGAAGTTCTACTCTCACGGTGGCAAGACAAAAGAAAAACAAAGTGTGGTCTCGCTGTTAGGCGAGCTTCCACCGTACCACCGCACCACCGCATACGAAGGCTACGGAGGCAAGACGGCATTCTGGTATCTTCGACTTCGGAAATCTCAACAAGTACTTTATCCGCTGTTTGGGGTCATCAAGGTTGAGATTCCGATTCTTACTGAGCAGGCTCTCACGACGGAACTCTTGGACGAGATTTCCGGTGCGTTGCTTGCAGAGAGATTCGTTACACCATACGGCTCAGACGACCGATGGCACTCACATCTTTATCCCATTTATCAGGCTGAACACGCGTCAAAACAGCAATTCTATTCAACTGAGGTTATTCAAGGTTGTATCAACAACGCACTTAGGAGTCAATGTAAATGAGCGACAAAAAAGAAAACCCGATTATCGGCAGAACTTCGGCAACTGAACGTGACGCTAACACGGCGGATAAGTTCAACTATTGGATTACAGCCAATGTTATCGTGAATCCGTTCGACATTGTTGAGTCCGAACATTTCAACAACAGTAAAACCTATGGAATTGTCACGAACCTCGAGCATCGTACAGACGCCGCAAGCCATCTTGCGAATTTCGTCTCAAACAACTTTGGCTCTATTTTAGAGGAACCAAACACACCGAGAGTTGGTGCGACGCTTGCTAAAGTCAATGTAATGATGAACGATGGTGGCGGAAAGAATCCGGACGGCACTTATAAAGATGGCATATATATGCCTATCGAAAACGAAAAAAATGTACGCTTTGCTGAGGAGGCAGGTATTCATGCGGCACTCGGCATAGACACAATGAAAGAAGAGAATCGCATCCCGGCAGGTCTCATCAAAATGAGCAACGAAGTCGAAGCTGTTGTGTATCTCGATAAATCGTACGTCATTGGACCCGAGTCCGCTCACGTCAACATTTCAGGAATCAGCGGGCTTGCAACCAAAACAAGTTATGCGATGTTCTTGCTTCAATCTATTCTTCAGAAGATAGATTCCTCGGAGGTTGCGGTCATAATCATGAACGTCAAACACGGTGACCTCTTGAAAATTGACGAACCGCCAGCAAAGTTAGACGAGGGACAGAAAGCACTTTGGTTAAAGCTTGGCATTGAGCCGAGGCCTTTTCAGAATGTTCACTATTATTTACCACGAGGCAAGAATGGTGAGGCAAACAGTTTTGTTCGACCGAGGCAATCCCGACTATATGCATACGAATTAAGTGATTGCGCAGAAAAGCTTGATCTTCTCTTTTCAAGCATACCGGATCCAACAGAAACAATAGATTCATTGGTTGGTGAAATTGCAAACGGTTTGGCGAACAAAACAGCGAAGTCACCCTGGGTAAAAGTTCATGATTGGCTAAGCTTACTTGATGGTGAACCACTTGCCGACGCTGGCAAGTCGAAAGCGATCGGGGATGTCAAAGCCAGCTCGGTTGGAAAGTTTCGGCGTCATCTTCGCCGGATGGTCAAGACTAGATCAACTGGAATCTTTACAGATCGTAGAAGTCGAAATGAAGACCACCTTGCCGATGCAATTCAGAAAATCGAAGGCGGCCATACGTACGTTGTTGACATAGCTAAACTCCAAGACCATGAACAAGCCTTCGTTTTTGGAGATATTATCCGAACTGTGTACGAGATGTTTGCCGAGTCTGACGAAACGCTCAACCTTCCAAAGAAAGTTCTCATCTTTGTGGACGAGTTAAACAAATATGCACCCGCTGGTGTGAAGGATTCTCCATTGATTGAACAGATACTCGATATCTCAGAACGGGGTCGATCTCTTGGTGTTATTCTCTTCTCGGCACAGCAATTCCTAAGTTCCGTACATCCGAGAGTAACAGGAAACTCGGCAACGAAAATTCTCGGCCGCAGTACTTCAAGTGAAGTAATGCAACCTGAATATCGGTTTCTCGATCAGGATTTAAAGTTGTCCGTTACAAGATTATCTAAAGGTGAATTGCTGATTCAACACGCTGTGTTCAGACAGCCGGTAAAGATAATTTTCCCGATGCCTGCATACAAACAGGAATAAATGTCGCAACTGCACATAACAGTAGTAAAATCGTTTCATAAATATAACAATATTTATTATAACTTTCTGGTTTTTATCATATTGGTATTTTTAGAGTTAGCGTTATTCCGATCGCAGGCTATCGCTTAGTCAGATTTAAGCTGAAACGGGCTGATTTCTGGCGCTTGATACTCTTCCTGCAATTTGACCAGATCAG
>ERZ795051.1444-NODE-1444-length-30125-cov-6.374493_pt1 | contig 30125 bp, 23 predicted proteins | sample MGYA00375135_ERZ795051 | MGnify/ENA primary metagenome ERZ795051 (study PRJEB30180, sample SAMN05720222) | activated sludge metagenome | isolation source: Anaerobic digester | place: Japan | collected 2015-05-26 ... | reverse complement strand
TCTGCGTCTGCACCTTGGCCTTGCGCGCAGCCTTGGTGATGGCGTCGACTTTCTCGACGGTGGTATCCATCGGTTTCTCGGCGAAACAGTGGATGCCGGCCTCCAACACCCGCACGACCACCACCGAGTGATTGCACGGCTCGGTTGCGACCAGGATGCCGTCAAGCTTTTCCTTTTCGATCATCATGCGCAGATCGGTGTAGCCGTTGGGCTTGTCGCGTTCGAAGACTTTTTTGCCCCGCTCGACCCGGTCCGGCATCAGGTCGCAGACGGCGACATTCGCCGCATCGGGCACGTGACGGAGCATCAGTTCCGCCAGGTTTCCCCACCGTCCGCCGATGCCGACCCAACCGAGCCTGACCTTCTCGTTGGCCGGGAACCCACGGGCGACTCCCGGCGCGCCCAGAGCAACGACCGAGGCGCCCAAGGCGGAGGTTTTCAGAAAAGCACGACGTGACAGATTGGAGCTCATCATGGTTCTCCTGAGAATGAGGTTTGACGAATGATAACGACGCGGGTCAGCGTCCCTCCGAATCGGTATGTTGCTACACCGGCATTGGCCATTCCTTGCGATACTCGCGGCCCTGCAAAGCGGCGGCTTCGGCGTCGCCCTCGATGGTCTGCGACTTCGGGTCGAACCAGACGGTTCGGTTCAGCAGTGTCGCGATATTGGCTAGGTGGCACAAGACGGCGGTTTTGTGGCCTTCGATGATGTCTGCCGCCGGCCTGGCTCCGGCCGTGATACAGTCGGCGAAGTTCTGCACGTGGGGTCCTTCCAGGTCGCTGGACGGGTGCTTGACCGGTTCGCCCTTCTCGGGCAGGAAGGTCCACCCGCCACGGTCGATGAAAACCGTCCCCTTATCCCCGCGAATCTCGGCGCCCGTGCCCATGCCGAAGGGACCGACGGCGTTCCAGTGACTCATCTCCCAGATGACGGTCAGGTGGGGATAATGAAACAGGGCCGTCTGGGTGTCGAACCACTCCTTCTCGTCGTGGACGACGTATTTGCCGCCGAAACCAGAGACACCCCTGGGCAGATCGAGATCGGCGAACCAACGAACGATGTCGAGATAATGCCCCCCCCAGTTGCCGGCGTCGTTGGTGCCGTAGTCACGCATGAAGTGCCAGTTGTAGTGTACCTTCTCCTTGTTGTAGGGCTTCATCGGCCCGGGGCCGACCTACATGTCGTAGTCCAGCTCTTTGGGCGGGTCGCCGTCGGGAACCTTCTGCACCACGACTCGATTGCCGGCCATCCAGGCGCGGGCCAAGGCAATCGTGCCTAATCCTCCATCGTCGATGAAGGCCTTGGCGTCCTTGAAGTGCTGACCGCTTCGCTGTTGCGTGCCCATGGCCACGACCAGCTTGGGGTGACGTTTCTGGGCGGCGACCATGGCTTTGCCGTCGTCGATGTTGAACGAAGCGGGTTTTTCGACATACACATGTTTGCCCGCTTCAAGGGCCATCACCGTCATCAGCGCATGCCAGTGATCCGGCGTTGCGACAATCACGGCGTCGATCCGCTTGTCATCCAGTATCCTGCGGAAGTCCTTTTCCAAAGCGGGCCTGACCGGCAGGATCTTCTCGATCTTGGCCATGGCCAGATCCAGGCAAGTGCTGTCGCAGTCGCACAAGGTTGCGATCTCGAATCGCCCGCTTTTCTGGAAAGTCTCGGCGTTCTGCCAGCCCCGGTTTCGGGCGCCGATGACGCCCACACGAATCCGCTCGTTGGCGCCGGCGGCGAGGGTCTGCGAAGCCGCCGATGCGGCGGCCAAAGCGGCCGAGGTCTTCAGCAATGTGCGTCTTGATATGGTATTCATTTCGGTCGGTCCTGTGCCTGGGTCTTGGGATGCCCATGCCCGGTCGCACGCCAGGGCCAATCCAGGGCCATGTCGTATCCGGGTATTGTGAACGGTGCCTGGGCCATTGGCAATCGGGCCGCGACCGCACAGCAGAGGCGCGCGCCGTCGCTTGGCTTATACTAATCGTCAAGCCGTGGGTTGCGGCCGACTGTGCCGCCTTGCGAGAACAGCCGTGGCTCGATCATCCAGAGATGCAGGACCGGCGCTGTGGACCGAGACGCCCGAAGTGCGCGAAGGGCCGGTGGCCCGCGTCGCGATGGTGGCGGCGGTCGAAGGACAATACAGCTATGCGATACCGCCTGAGCTGGAGGAGAAAGTGGCCGTCGGCAAACGCGTTCTGGTGCCCTTCGGTCGCAACCGACGCCCCCAGCCTGCCTTCTGCGTATCCGTCGCCCGCGAGGCGTGGACCAGCACGCTCCGGCCGCTGGCGGATGTGATTGACGATACCCCGCTGCTGTCCGGTCCGCTGATGGAACTGGGCAAATGGATGGCACGCTACTACTGCTGCCCGCTTGGCCGAGCCTTGTCAGCCATGGTCCCGGAGGCGATCCGCAGGCAAAGGGGATTCATCACCGTTCGTCGCCTCATGCTCGCGAATAGCAGCACGGGTGCTGTGGAATCTGCGGAGGCGGCAAAGGAGGGTAGGGTGCGGTCGGAGGCGGCGGAGGAAGGTAGGGCACGGTCCGAGCCGCCAGAGACGGCGGAGACCTGCCAACCCATCGACAATGCGGCAGGTCTCGGTCACGGCGGCGACCTCGACGCTGCCCTACCGCAAGCTTCCGGTCATTCTCACACCCAGTCCGAGCAGACACAGGAAGTGCCGCCGCCCGGCCGACCGAAGCGGTTCTCGGCCCGACAGCAGGCAGTGTTGAATGCTCTGGCCGCCGCCCCACAGGGACTGGACCTCGATGATTTGCTTGCCCGCACGGGTGTCGGCAAGGCCGTGATTGCGGGCCTCCTGAAAACGGGGCATATCAGCCAGGAGACTCGCCGTGTGGCCGCGCCGGCGCCGGATTTCGATCATCCCGGCCCCGAGCCGACGTTCGAGTTGAACGTCGATCAGCAGGCGGCCATCGCCCGCATTGCCTCGCTGACCGCTGAGGGGACGTTCCGTGCGGTGTTGCTCTTCGGCGTCAGCGGCAGCGGCAAGACGGAGGTCTACATCCGGGCGATCCGCTCGGTGGTCGCCGCGGGCAGGCAGGCCGTTCTGCTGGTGCCGGAAATAGCGTTGACCACACAACTGGTGGAGCGTCTGGCCGCCCGTTTTGAACGCGTGGCGGTGATTCACAGCGGTCTGACCGGCGCGAAGCGATCACTGACCTGGGCGGCCATCGCCGCCGGAGAGAAACGCGTGATCATCGGAACGCGCAGCGCGGTCTTCGCCCCCTGCCCCAACCTGGGCCTGATTGTCGTGGACGAGGAGCAGGAGGCCAGCTTCAAGAATCAGCAGTCACCCCGGTTCAACACCCGCGATGTGGCCATCAAGCGGGCACAGATATGCTCCTGCCCGATCATCCTCGGATCAGCCACGCCCTCGCTGGAGATGTGGCACAACTGCCAACGACTTTCGCATTTTGAAAAGATCGTTCTGCCCACGCGCGTAGCCGGCCTGCCGATGCCGAGGGTGCAGTATGTCGACATGCAGATCGAGCAACGGCAGCGCAAGGGCCTGCACCTGCTGTCGCAGGAGATGGAAAACGAGCTGGCTGAGACCCTCGGGGCCGGACAGCAGGCAGTCCTGCTGCTGAACCGTCGCGGCTATGCGAGCTATCTTGTCTGCAGCCGGTGCAGGACGACAATCGTGTGCCCCCATTGCCACGTTAACCTGGTGTTTCATCAGTCGACCGGCAAAGCCCTGTGCCATCACTGTTCGGCGAGAATGGTGATGCCGACGCGCTGCAGCGACCCTTCCTGCAACGGCACGCTGGTTCGTTTCGGCATGGGTACCCAGCGAGTCGAGGAAGAGGTCAGGACCAAGTTTCCGCAAGCCCGCGTCGCCCGCGCCGACAGCGACACGATGACGAAGATCAGCGCCTACGAGCGCGTGCTGCGAGACTTTGCCGACGGCAGGCTCGACGTGCTGATCGGCACTCAGATGGTCGCCAAAGGACTCGATTTTCCGCGCGTTCGCCTGGTCGGGGTGATCAATGCGGATACCTCGCTGTTGCAGCCTGATTTCCGGGCGGCCGAGCGGACCTTTCAACTGGTCACGCAGGTCGCCGGCCGTGCCGGGCGGAGCGAGTCGGACGGACGCGTGGTCGTCCAAAGCCTGGTCGGGCTGAGCCCGGCGATTCAGTTCGCCGCCAACCATGACTACGAATCATTTGCCCGCCACGAGCTTGCCATCCGCAAAAACAGAGGCTTCCCCCCCTTCGCGCGTCTGACCCGCGTCGTGGTGTCCTATCCGGCGCGGTCTGAGGCCTCCAGGCATGCGGACGAACTGGCAGAGAGAATCCGCGAAAGCCTGAAACGACACGGCTTGCCGGCGGATGTGCTGGGCCCCCAGAGCGCTCCGCTCGCCCGGCTGCGAGGTCAGTATCGTTTTGACTTCCTCATCCGCGCGGCCAATGCAGCCAGACTCCTTCAGATTCTTGAGCGACTTCGCGGCGAAGAGATTCTGCCCCTCTCCGACAAACATGTTCTGATCGATGTTGACCCGGTCTCGCTGCTGTGACGGCCGACCGGAAAGCCGCCCGGCATCCGTGGCCGGCGATCCGGCGCAAACGCTCACGACACGGGTGCCAAGGTCGAGACCGGCTGGGTTATGGGGAGGGTCGCCGGGGCCGAGGCCGGGACCGTGTCGGGAAAGATGTATGTTTCGGTTGGCTGCGGAAAGACTTGGATGATCATCTCCTTGCCTGCATCGTAAACGAATCGCGATCCGATGACGATCAGAGCCGTCGCGCAGATGCCCAGGATGATGGGCATGCTCTTGCGGCCGAGGATCTGCGTGCCGCGGAAGCTCGCCTGCGAGAGGATCTCGAGCCAGACCAGGTCGCATAGCCAATGCACGACTGCGAAAATGGCGAACGCAGTCGGACCGAGTTTCCGGGCTTCGAGACTCAGACCCAGGCCCACCGTGGCCCACCAGAAAAGGAAATAGGGATTCGTGGCCGTCAGGACGATGCCGATCCGGACGGGATGGCTGTCGACATAGGGTGCGGCGATTTCTTCCTGCTTGCGGAGGCCGGCGAGCATCTGCCCGCCCATGTGCAACAGAAACGCCCCCCCGACCAGGCCGATGATGATCTGAGCGACCGGTTGTTTGAAGATCATCCCCGCACCGGCGACGATGACGATCATCAGCGGGAACTCGACGATACCGTGACCGACGGCGATCAGCAGGCCGGAATGTCGATTGCGCGTACCGGCGGTCAACGTTGCGGCCGTGACCGGGCCCGGGGCCATCACGCCGCTTAACGAAACCAGGATGACCTGCCCTAGAAACGCAAGCATCGGAAAACAACTCCAGCGGTCGTTTCTTGCTCTCGGTCTTCCCCAGCCCGGAACGAGCGGATTCACGGCTAATAGCCAATAGCCGACGGCTAATAGCTGCCCTATTCCTCCAACCTCGGTGCAATCTCGCGCCGGGCCTTCTCGAGATCGACCGGAAAGTCGATCTCGTGGCACGGCAGATCGGTGACGTCGATCGCCTTGATCGCGAATTCGCTGCACAGTCGGTCAAGCCCGCGCTCGAAGTAGTCGGCGATCACGCTCTGCTGCTCGACCAGTTCGGTAAGCGTCCTGCTCAGTGCGGCGGCGACGTTGCCGCTCAGCCGGGCGACGCCCAGGAACTCACCGGCGGCCTCGGCCGGGGGGATCGTCTTGCCGATCCGAACGACCAGACCCTCGCGGACGATGACCTTCACTTCCTCCTCGCCGCACGAGTGTGTCTGAACGGCCAGGGCCGCGGCGGACGAATCCTCGGCGAGCCGGCGAATCAACCTCCGGTCGAACACCACGTCCGCATTGGCGTACCAGCATGTCTCCGTCAGGTACGACGCCGCCAGGTAAAGCGAATAGACGGTATTGGTCGACGCGTATTGCTCGTTGACGACGAAGACGAATCGGCCGGGCTGACCGGCCAGATGTTCACGCACGCGATCCTGCTGGTAACCAACCACGACCACGTATTCCTTGATGCCTTCAGTCGAGAACGCGGCAAGCTGCCGATGAATGATGCTCATTCCGCCGACGTCCAGCAGGCACTTGGGCACGATTGCACCCAGGCGACGACCTGCACCGGCGGCAAGAATAATCGCTTTCATCCGTTACTGGGGTATTCCAGCAGGACCTGTTCGAGCCGCTGAAACGCGGCTTCGCACGGGTCTTCCACGATTGCCGAAATCGCGCTGAATAACGGCACGCGCAGCCTCAGCGCAGCCATTTCCGAAACGGCGGAGGCGGTCATGGCTCCTTCGACCACCATGCCGACTTGCGAGAGAGCCTCCTTGAGCGGCGTCCCGCCGGCCAGCAGTTGTCCGAGCCGATAGTTGCGGCTGTCGGGGCTCAGGCAGGTGGCCACCAGGTCACCCAGGCCGGCGATACCGAACACGTGAGAGCTGGAGATGCCCAGGAACCTGCCCACCTCGGCTATCTCGCGCAGGCCGAAGGTCAGCATCAGGCCCATGAAGTTGCAGCCCCACTTGCGGGCATCGATGACCCCGGCCCCAATGGCGAAAACACCCTTCATGGCCGCGCACAGCTCAACATCCACGGTGTCGCGGGTCATGTCCAGATGAAACCGGTCGCTGCGAAGGGCCTTGGCGACCTTGAGCAGCACGTGGACGTTGTCGCAACCCAGGACCGCCTTGGCCGGGCGGCCGGCGGCGATCTCCTTGGCGATGTTCGGACCGGACATCACGGCGATGGTCGCCTCCGGAAGGATGGACGCGATCACCTGGCTGCACGTGCGAAACGTGGCTCGCTCGAGGCCCTTAGAGGCGCTGACAATGATCGGGTAAGGAGGCTTGATCTTCTCGCGGATCTTCTGAGCCACTGGACCAACTTGGGCCGACGGCACCACCACGAGCACAATGTCATCGGCGGTCAGCGGCGAGGCGAACATCTCTTCCACGACGACCCCGGGCCGATCGGCCCCGGCAGCGCGCTTGAGCGACTCGACGGTCGGCTTGATGAACTGCTTCCGCTCGCACCACATCCGCAGCGGCTGCTCGGGGTTGAGCAAGCCCGCCAGCGTGGATCCCCAGTTGCCGGTACCAATGATGACGAGACTCATGAGTTGGTTGGTTTATTAGCCCTTTAGTCTTTTGGTCCGTCAGTCCGTTACTCACTGAATCTGAAATCCATGCAGAGTGCCGCACCAACGGCTCTGCGGGGGCAGGCCGTTTCGGTCGACACCTGACATCGTTCAATCCGTTAGTCTACCCTTCAGTTGCACAAAATCCGAACAGGAGCAACCGGATGGAGCCCTGGAGACGGCCTGCTTCTCGACTCTCTCGGCTTGCACCGAAACGCCGCCTCCGGTGCGTTTCGCCGTTCTCGACGGAACAAGCCCCATTTCCAATTCTGCATTCACCATTCTTCATTCCCCCAGCGTTGCCGTTGCCGTGTGCACCGCCCAGGTTTATATAGGCAGTCGCAGGCGGACGCAAACGGCGTGCCGGCCGATGTGCTGGTCATCGGGTTTGTCTGAGTGCCCGAGTTCGGCGATGGTTCTTGGGGATATCAATGGCAGTAACCAGCGACAAATCGATAATCTTGACGGCATCAGCGGCGGTTGCGACGGCTATGGTTCTGCCTCCCGGCGTGATCAACACCAGTTCCGGATGCCGCACGACAATCCGGTCGCCATCAGCCGGCTGGAGGACGTAGGGGCGAAAAGGGGTCGCCTGCTGGACTGCTCGAAGCTGCTCGATGGTCATACAGACCTCCTTGAAGCATATAACTATTTCTACCTCGCACTTGATGAATCGTCCACTTCAACGGAGTTCCGGCCGCGCCGGTGGGCCACGGGCTCGCCGGGCTTGCCGCCCCGTCCAGGCTCGGTTACAACCCACACGTGTCGCCTGAGCAACAGGCTCGGCCGTATTCCGGATTGATCGCCGTGGAAGAACCCCCAGCATTTCATGGCTTAACCAGCACATCGTGCCACGACGAGACGGCCGCCGCCCGACCGGTACCCGCCGACGCCTGCTCCCCTCCGCCCGACTGGTCAACGATTGACTGGGACGTCCATTGCCCGCTGTGCGAGTACAACCTTCGCGGGTTGAACGTGCCGCGATGCCCGGAGTGCGGCTATCGCTTCGCATGGAAAGAGGTACTGGATCCAAACCGCCGCGAACACCCGTACCTCTTCGAACACCATCCTCGTCGCAACTTCTGGTCCTTCCTCAAGACGGTGCGAGGGGCGATGCGGCCGAAGCGATTCTGGACCTCGCTGCATCCGGTGATGCCCTCGCAACCTGGACGACTTCTGGGGTATTGGCTGGCAACGCTTTTGTGCTTCGCAGGGGTGGCAATACTCATACTGTTCCCGACAAACGTCTGCGAGCTTGCCTGGAACCTCATCGAAGGACGACAAGCCTCGCCGTTCTCTTTGTTCAGTGGCTTGTGGGGCTGGGGCAGGCCGCCTGCCGTCTTCGTCCCCGGCGCGACCCGGCTGCCTTCGGTGATCTGGGAGTTCCTCTCATCACTCACATGGGAGTGCAATCGTGCGGAGAAGCTGCTCTGGATGGCTGCGATGCTACCGTTTGTCTGGCCCTTGCTGACCCTGGTTTCTCTGAAGGTTTTCCGCTGGTCGATGCGCCGGGCGAAAGTCAACAAGGTGCACGTGCGGCGATGTGTGCTCTACAGCTTCGACATGATCCCGCCCGCCTTGACGATGCTTCTGGCTCTGTTGCTTCTGATCGGGCAGGTCATCTCCGGCAGCAACACAGGCTGGCATGAACCTTTCCTGCTGTGCCTGCCTTTCCTGTCGGTCGTGTTCTGCGCCCGCCGCCTCTATTACGCGTATGTCCGTTATCTGCGGTTTGACCGCCCGTTTCTGACGGTGCTGGCGTCGCAGATGATGGTGCTGCTGGCGGTCATGATTTTCTGGTTGCCTTGGCTGGTCGGCGTGAGGTGGGAGATCCGGTCGGACTGGCTGGAATCGTTTGTCAATGTCATCCTCCAATTGAACTGACCGGGACGGCGAACGGTACCGCCGAGGACCGTCTCCGTCGGGGGTCTGCGACGCGAGGAGCAGCAGATCAATTGGCCGACAGGGGCTTGTCAGCCTCAGCCGAAAAAAACCGCTGCAAACCTTTCTTGTTTTCGGGTGTCTAACGGGTGACAAGGGTGTTAAAGCACTCGTCCGATAAGTTGTTTTGTGGGCGAGCCTTATGTGTGATTCCGAGGGGCAGACCTCGCCCCTGGAGCCCAAAAACGACCTGATGGCAAACCGTCTGAGGGTGAACCTGTTAGATTTTGTTTGATGCTTGGCCGATGAACCAATATCATTAAGCAAGGGCGTGATGTCCCGCCACCGGGTAGCCAAAGGGGTGCGGGCGGAGGGGTTGAAGCGAAGATTGCCATAAGCCGCCTGTGGACATCGCCAGACCGACGGGAGCAAACCGAGTGAAAGCCGGGTCCTCACTTACACTAACGATCCAACTGGCCCTGTCGATTGGGTCGGTATTCCTGGCAGGCTGCCCCAGTGCCTCTGACTTCGGCACGGGAACCCAGGTTGCCGGGATGGGGACCAATACCGAGTCCTTGCCGGAAGGGGGCTACACACCGTCCAATGCGGACGTCCTGGTTGCCCGCATGCTTGAACTGGTAAACAACGAGCGGACCAGCCGCGGCCTGCAGCCCCTGACCTTGAATCCGGTCCTGAGCCAGATGGCAGACGACTACGCCAAGGAAATGATCGCGTGCGGATTCTTCTCGCACCTGAGCCCCACCGGCGAAGGCCCCGGACAGCGTGCAGTGAGTGCCGGTTATGTGTTTCTGGCCGTCGGAGAGAATCTGGCAGTAGGGCAGACCACACCCGAGCAGGCAATGGCCGACTGGATGAAATCGACCGAAGGTCATCGAGAGAACATTCTATCCCCGCAGTGGAAGGAAATCGGGATCGCCGTGCGGGTGGGCGGCGAGTACGGCGTGTATTGGGTCCAGGAGTTCGGCAACCCGCCTGCCATCGCTCGAATTTCGGCGAACTGACCTTGCAGGAATCAGACGCCTGACAACCGGCCCGAAGCCGGTTTTTGTTTGCGCCGGTGCCGTTTTCGGCACTTGAGTTACACGCATCGGTTTGCCCCGTCTTCGCCAAAAGGCTGCGCTGTGGCAGGCAAGCCGCCGGTGGTCTCCGCCTGACGATGAAGAAACGTCAGGTGGCGCGACTGAAAGCCGGGGCGGTTTCGTCGCCCATCGGGGGACAAGTTGTCAGGCAGTCGGCCTGATCTCATCGACATCGGCGACCCAGAGCGCGCGTGACAAGGGTAGGGCATGGTCGGAGCCGCCGACGGCGGCGGAGACCTGCCGCTCCTGGCTGAGTGATACTGCCCGGCCGGCCCCGTTGCTTCTCACACACGCTCTGAGAACCGCGACGCCGCTTCCACGGTGATGTCGCAATTCCCGCCGCGGGCTATAATGCCCATCGCAAACGGTTGCTGCCAAGGGGCGATCAACATGAGCCTCCACACGAGAACGGGCGATATGGGCGAGACTTCGCTGGTTGACGGCAGTCGGGTGGCCAAAGATGATCCTCGCGTATGCGCCTACGGCAATGTGGACGAGCTGAATTCGGTTCTCGGGTGGTGTCGGGCCGCATGCGAGGGCGCGATTGCCCAATCCATCGTCGACATACAGAGCCAGCTCTTTCATGTCTGCTCAGAGCTGGCCACTCCTCCGACGGCCGGTGACAAGTGGAAGCATCTGGCGATCACCCAGGACCACTGCCGGAGGCTGGAATCATGGATCAACGAGGCTGAGGCGGCCGCCGGCTCCGTCGGTTGTTTCGTCTTACCGGGTGGAACCGAGGCGGCCTGCCGGCTGCACATGGCCCGGGTCTGTTGCCGGCGGGCCGAGCGCAGCATCGTGACCCTCCACCGAGTTTCGCCGGTTCGAGCTGAACTGCTGGCTTATCTCAACCGTCTCAGCGACCTGTTGTACGCCTGGACGCGGCTGGCCAACCGGCAAGCCGGACGTTCCGAGATCCCCTGGAGGCCCAACGTATGATGCCAGAACCGACGGCCGCTTCGGGCGGCAACGGTCGTCCCGGAACCACTACGTTCGATCGGATCATGATCGCAATCGTTGCCGTCAGCCTGGCGTCGGTTTGTCTGTTGATCAGCGCCACCCACGGAAGCAAGACGGGATATCAGGAGTGGGCCCCCGGCTCGGTCCTGCGGAACATCGTCGATCTGCTCAACTTCAACTATGCCTTCCCGACCTCCAGCGGTTCAGAGGTCAAGTGGTTGGCCCACGGGCTTGGGGTGGCGGCCGCCGTTCTGGCCGTGACGCTGATGTGGTTTACGCGCAGCGACGTCACCCGGCCGATAACGGTCGAGGAACCGACGCCGGCCCCGGCCGGCAGGCGCTGTTGCTCCACAGTCGCATTGGCCCAGATTGCCTTGGTGCTGCTGACCCTGTGGATGGTGATCAGCTCGCAATGGTCTCCGTGGCCGGAGGCCAGCCTCGGGGAGGGCAGTCGGCAGGCCATCTGGACCATTTGGGCGCTGATTCTGGGGCGCACGTTGACCCGGGCGGGAGCGCGCGGAGTGGCGGTCGCCATGACGGCCATCCTGACGGCGACAGCGGCGCTGGGAATCTGGTACCGACACGAACGAAGCCCCTTTATGCGGCTGGAGTTTCCCATCGGTAACCCGCTGTTCATGGCCGCCTGCCTGATTGTCGGACTGTGCCTCGCAGGCGCGATTGTTTTCGGGGTGCTGGCCGAGACCATGGATCGTTCGCGCGAGCGGAAAACGGCGCCCGCTCGGATGTTCGCGGAAGTCATCCGCGACATGGGCGGCTGGTGGGTGGCGATCGGTGCCGTCGTCGGCGTTGCGGTCATGATGTGGGCGCTTCGGTTGACCGAGTCGCGGACGGCACAATGGGCTTTGGTCGCCGGTGCGGCGGTGGCGGTGTGGCTCGGCCTGGGAAGGCTCGGGCGATGGTTGCTGCCGGTCGGCGCCGTGGGCGCTGCGGCGCTGTTTTTCGCCCTGAACTGGTCGGCGGTCACCTCCGGGACGACGGGCCGCGACGCGACCATTCGTTTTCGTCTCTATGCTGGCAAATACGCGATTCAGCTTTTTTCGACGGCTCCCATCGTCGGCCACGGACAGGGCAGCTACATGTTGCTCGCCCAGGCAATGCAGGCGCCGGATATGGAGAAGGATTCCGCGGCATTTATGGCCCCAGTCATCGAGAACGCTCACAACGAGTACCTTCAGATCGCGGCCGAGACGGGACTGGTGGGGTCGGTCTTGTGCGCGGCTTTTCTGGTTCTCACGATGTGGGGCGCCATTCGAGCCTGGTCCCGCGTCAAGACGCCGCTGGACCAGTGGCTGCTGGCCGGAGCGCTGGCGGCGTTCACGGCCGTCGTAATCGAAGAACTCGGCGATGTCGCTCTGCGCAAGCCGGGCCTGCCGGCCGTCTTCTACACGACGGCGGGTCTGACGTGGGCGCTCTCGCTGAGACTGCCCGCCGCGAGAGAGCCGATCATCAGCTCCCAGCCCACGCCTCTTCGGGTTGCGGGCCTCATCGCCGGGATCGCCGCCTCCCTCGGGATCGCATGGACCGTATGGCGTAATTGGGAAGGAGCGCTCGCTGCATATCAGATCCTGACCCGCGCCGAAGAGCAGGAGTGGGATGCCTCGATGAACGCGGCCCGGATCGCATCATCCGGCCGGCTGGCCGTCGAAGACTACGTCGAGGCGTACGACGGCACCACTCATGTCTCGCTGATCGCCGCCGCCGGCAGCGTCGATCGATGCATGCGCGGAGCGGCGCGCCTCCCGCAAGATGCCGAGCCTCCGGCGGGTCTGGTCGACATGATCCGCGAAGACGTGGAAGCGTTCAATCGTTTCGCGTCGATTTGCGAGGCGACGGGCAACACGCTTCTGGTTGTGATTCCCGGGTACCCTCGAATCGCTTGGATCCTGGCGCATCTTCAAGTGTACCGCCAGCAGGTCGAGATGATCGAACGACAGGCCGGTCTGAGGGCGGACGTCCGGGACTACACCGCAGCCGTTCGCACGTTGTTGTCGGTTGAACTCAGTCGCGACCCGCAGGACATGGCGGTCGCCATGAGGCTTTTTGAGCTGTGCGGCGACGAGTCCGTGGCCTATCGGCTGAACCTGTTGCGACGGCCGCTGAGACGCGGACCCGTGCCGGTGCGTCAGACTGACCGTTTCGGTATTGACTGGCTGGCGGATATGGAACCGCTCATCGGGGCCATGATCAACGAGAAGGGCTTCTCCGAGGCGATGGAGAAGATGCTCGCGGACGCCCGGCAGGCGATGGCCGCGAATAGTGCCGATGACTGGCCGGATCCTTACGCCCCTGAATCGTTGCGACTGTCGGCCCGGGTCAGCAAGCTGTCCGGGCGTTTTCTCGAGGCGGCGGAGCTGTCAGGCCAGGCGGCGGAGCTGTCGAGGCAACTGGGGGGACGCTTCCCAGGGGCGGTTTCGAACGCGAGGCTCGATCAGTCGCGATATCTGATGCTTGCCCAAAGGCCGGCCGAAGCCGTGGCGGCGTGCGATCAGGCAATCAAGGAATGGCCGATCGTCCGGGAGCGCGAGCTTCAGCTTCGGCCGGTGATGCAGACCCGGGCCATGTACATGCTTGCGGCCGATAGCGAGAAGGAAGCACGCGAACTCCTCGGCAAGCTGTATCCCGAAGCCGCGTCGGATGAGATCGATCAACGGCTCAGCGACGGCTACGTCGACCTGTGCCAGTCGTTCGCGTCGTTCCCGATCGAGGCTCGCGCCGCCTCGTACGACAAGTGGCTGCAGCGGGCTTTGGCGTTAGATCCGGGCAACCGAACAACCCATGATCTGGCGGCCCGGCGTGCGGCCGAGCGACAAGATGATGTCGCTGTTGTGGAACACGTCAAGGCGGTGATTCGCCTTTCGTTCGAGCAGAAAGACGACTCCTCCGGCTTGCAGTACCTGCGATTGCTTGCCGGCGTCACTCGCGATGAAAACCTCGTCATGGCCCTCGTGGAAGAACTGTCGAAAAGCCATCCGGGTAACGCAATGCTCCAGCGATTGCTGGCCAGTGGCCCCACCGCCATCTTCCCGCCGACCACCGCGACGGCCCCGACCGATACTTCCAGCGCGCCGGCAAGTCGGCCGACAACGATGACCGAGCCGGGCACATGATCCGCAACCGATTCTCCGTCCGGGTTCAGTTCTGGCCGATGGATGACTTAGGAGGTATTTGCGGTACCAAGGTGATAGGCCTGGGTGAGCCGTGTTCCGTGGCGGACGGAACACCGGAATTCACCGCCGACCGTTGAATTCGTGGACGGCCTCGATCATGGCCACGATGTTCGCGACCGGCGTGCGGGCCTGGACGTTGTGGATGGCGTTGAACACGAACCCGCCGTTTTTCGAAAAGATCTCGCATCGCGACAGCACCTGCTCGCGCACCTGCGCCGGCGTGCCGAAAGGCAGGGTCTTCTGTGTGTCCACGCCGCCGCCCCAGAATGTCAGCTCGTCGCCGTAGGTTCGCTTGAGATGTGCCGGGTCCATGCCGGACGCCGAGCATTGCACCGGATTGACAATGTCGAAGCCGGACTCGATGAACGGCCCGAGGAACTGCTCCACCGCCCCGCAGGAGTGCTTGAACGTCTTCCATTTCGTGTGGGCGTGGATCCAATCGTTCACCCGCCTGTAGTAGGGCATGTAAAGATCGCGGAATGTCTCTCGCGAGCAGAAGGCCGAGGTCTGCGTGCCGAAGTCCGTGCCGCAGATAAACACCGCGTCGACCGCATCGCCCACGCGGGCGTGGATCTTCGCCAGGTTGGCCAGGGCGATTTCGCATTGCCTGTCGAAGACTTGATGAACGTAGTCGCGGCGGGCGACGGTCGATACGTACCACTCCTCGATGTCGCGGATGCCCTTGGGGTACTTGAGAAACGGGGCCGGCACCAGGGCGATGTCGCCGAAGGCCGTCCCGCCGAAAGTGGCGATGACCGCCCGCCCCGTGGCCGATGCCCGCTTCACCTCACCCTGGAAGTGGGCCAGGTCGGCCTCGCTGATCGGTCCGAACTCCTCCAGGTTGTCCTGCGGATCGAGCTTGTCTTCGTCGATCGGTTCCTGCCGGACGATGGTGTCGAAGAAGTAGCCCCCATCGGGCATACGGCCGCTTGGCGGCGCCGTGGTGTCACCCTGGGGATAGATAAACACGTCGCCCTTGGCGTCCATCGTGGTCTTGAAGTGTTCGGAGACCAGCACCTCCAGCCCGAACGGAGCCCGCCAGGGTGTCCAATTGGTGTTGGCGAAGCCGAACAGGGTGGTCGGCCCGATCACGCCGGCCACGTCGATCCCGATTGCGTCCGCGAGGTCGTCATCGATCCAACCAAGCATCTGATATGGTTCGTGGACCTTCACAAGCCGCTTTTCCAGGCCGTAATGATCGCGCAAGGCAGCCACGCACGTGACGTGCATCCCGGTCACCGCCGTTCCGCCGAAATCTATCGGGACAGAATCCGGCTGCCGGTGATTCAGTGCCGCGACGACCCGTTCCCTGCTGGTCACGGTCGACCTCCTCTGCTGGCCTCAAGCTGGCATCGTATACTGCTGGCGCAAGGGTCTCAAGATTGGCGCACACATCCGCAGTTGCGTGAACGAGCTGAGATCTTGTTCAGCCGGAGGCGATCACTGATAATTCACTTGGCTGGCCCGGGGCGTGACCGGGTGAGACTGTAAGGCCGGTACCCACATCAGGATGGTCCATCCGAGGGAGGAACCATGAGTCAAGACAAACAGTCCCGAGCGTCGCGTCGTGAGTTTCTGAGCACCTCCGGCCGCATCGCCGCGGCGTCAGCCCTGGGCTTGACGGCCATCCCGGCCGTCCATGCCGGGGAGGGCAATACCCTCAAGGTCGCTCTTGTCGGCTGTGGCGGCCGGGGCACGGGGGCCGCCATCAATGCGCTTTCCACCAGTAGTGGGCCGACCCGGCTGGTGGCCATGGCCGATGTGTTCGACGATCGCTTGCAATCGAGTCTCCAGAAGCTCCAATCACAATTTGGCAAGCAGATCGACGTACCGAAAGAACGTCAATTCATCGGCTTCGACGCATACAAGAAAGCCATCGACAGCCTGGACGGATCGGGCGTGGTGATTCTGGCGACGCCTCCGGGCTTTCGGCCGCCGCATCTTGAGTACGCCGTCGAGAAGGGCTGCAACGTGTTTATGGAGAAGGCTTTCGCCGTCGACGGCCCCGGAGTTCGACGAGTCCTCAAGGCCGGCGAGGAGGCGGACAAGAAGAACATCAAGATCGCTGGCGGGCTGATGAGCCGTCATTCCGCGCCCTTGGAGGAGGCCGTTCGCCGGATCCACGACGGTATCATCGGCGAGGTCATCACCTGCTGGTCCTACCGCGAGCACGGACCAGTGGGCATCACGCCCAAGCCGGCGGACATGACCGAAATAGCCTACCAGATTCGCCACTTCCACAACTTCAACTGGCTGGGCGGCAGTTTCATTCTGGACTGGCTAATTCACAATCTGGACGTGTGCTGCTGGGTCAAGGATGCCTGGCCGGTCTCCGCTCAGGGGCAAGGCGGACGGTATCCTCGCACCGAAGCCGACCAGATGTTCGACCACTACGCCGTCGAGTATTCGTTTGCCGACGGGACGCGGTTGTTCGCCCAGGCTCGTCACATGGCCGACTGCTGGGGCTTCTGGGGCAACGTGATTCACGGGACGAAAGGCTCGGCCGTTCTGGGCGAGGGAATTCCCGACCCCCTGATCTACAAGGGGCACAGGCGAACTGAGGATCAGATCATCTGGCGGTACCAGGGCGAGAAGAGCGATCAGTATCAGGTCGAGCACGAGCGACTCTTCGAGGCCATCCGGCAGAACAAGCCGTACAACGAAACGAAGCGTTGCGCTTATGCCACGCTGACCGGTATTCTCGGCCGCATGGCCGCCGAGTCGGGCCAGGAGATCACCTGGGAGCAGGCCCTCGCGTCAGATCTCGTCCTCGCTCCGGGCCTGGAGAGCTACACCATGGACTCGACCCCGCCGATCGTTCCGGACGCCCAGGGCCGCTACCCGGTGGCCGTGCCGGGCAAGACCAAGGTGCTGTGAACGCGGTCGATTCACTGCTGCATACTGAGCGAGGGACCAAGCAGGCCAGTCGGTGGGTAGCGCCAGCCACAAAGCGGCCAACACCGCACGGCGGCCGGTACCTTACAGTCGCGGTTCTGAAAAGCCATAGCGTCGCCCCGCCTGAACTGTGACGGACCCGATCCGGCAGAACCGGTTTGCATCGCAGCCTCATCACGACGTAGAATGAGTTGGAGAGCGATGCTCCGCGCCTCCCCGGGCTTCCTTGGTTTGGCCGAATCGCCCCACAAGCGACAGGCTGGTTTGGAGGCAGACCACCCATGGAGCAAGGCTTGAGGGATTGGCTTGCCCGACGGGCGAGCGGGCGAGTCCGGCGTGCTGCGAGCGACTGATGGCTCCGTCAGCGTCGTCAAGTGACATGAGGTGCAACATGGCTGTCTCGACGATTGAAGGAATTGTCGAAAACGGCTGCATCCGGCTCCGTGACAACGTGATGCTGCCCGACAACACGAAGGTCTACGTCGTGGTTCCCGATATCGAGACCCCACCGCAGGCACGTGTCTATAGTCCGCACTTGGCGCATCCAGAACAGGCTGCCGATTTTGTCAAGCATGTCGTCGAGGTGAGCGACGATGCCGGGCTATGACGCAGCGCGCTTCCATCCGCCGGCTCCCGTCGCGGAGGTCGTGCTACGGAACCCGGAAAGCGGCGCAAGGATTTCCGGCGTAACCCTACTGATGGACACAGGAGCAGACGTTACCTTGTTGCCCCGAAAAGCGGTTGAGCAACTCGGCGTGATGCCGATCGCCGGCGAGCACTGCGAATTGGCAGGATTCGACGGTAGGAGGTGTGTCGCTTCTGTCGTCATGCTGGACTTGGTTTTCCTGAGACGTGCCTTCCGAGGTCGCTATCTCTTGGTTGAGGAAGAACGAGGTATTCTGGGTCGAGACATCCTGAATCACATCACACTGCTACTGGACGGGCCACGCCGGGAGTGGTCAGAGCATTCTCCATGACCTGTGTGGGCTCGTCTTGGCGTCGAACTTCGTCCTCGCTCCGGGCCTGGAGAGCTACACCATGGACTCGCCCCCCCATCGTGCCGGACGCCCAGGGCCGCTACCCGGTGGCCGTGCCGGGCAAGACCAAGGTGCTGTGAAGGAAGCTAACAGCTCTTGGCTGTCAGCCAGAGGTGGAACACGCCGCGAAGCGTTCTTTGTGACTTCTTGCGTTTTTTGTGGCCATCACCCGTCTGCATCTTCACCTGAGGAGCAAAAGGCGTAGATAGCAACGAGAAACACAAGACAGCACGAAAAGGAAACCGGCGATGCGGCGCCCCCCTGAACGTCTCTGGTCTCTCTGAGCAGTCGATTTGCCGCCGGCACGGCACTACCCTTCAGCCCGCATTTGTCGTAGAATGATCTCGCACATGACCGCCGATTCCCGGAGGCGTGCCGGAGCGGCTGATCGGGACGGTTTTGAAAACCGTTGTGCCCGCAAGGGTACCGGGGGTTCGAATCCCTCCGCCTCCGTTCTGCGTCGTTCCCGCATTGGTCGACCCGATGCGGGCGCTGCGCAGAACGTCCTGTGTAGCACTGGCAAGCGACGCGAAGCAGGGCCGGCGCGGGGTGGAGTACGACCTGTCAAGCATGTCTGCCTGCTTGAAAGCCTTTCGCGTCCGGGTGAGCGCTATATCGGTCCGACCACCGACTTCATACAACGATTGTCAGACCACAATCCGAGCAAGTCTCGGTATACCCGAGCCCACGTCCCATGGTAGGCCGTTGCGGTCGTCCGGGTCGAGAATGACTGGAAAGCCGAGGCCTTCGAGCGATACCTCGAATCGGGTTCGGGTCATGCCTTCGCCAAGGGGCACCTGTGGTCAGTGACGCCGCTTGCGGCGAAGCGCGGCCAAGAGAACATCATCGTCCGAGGCCTCGGGCCCAACGGGTTCGTCGGCCCAATGTGGCGGGTGCACGCCGGCTGTTCACAGATAGTCTGGCGAAAGCAGGTTCGCCAGGCAGGACAGCACTTCGGTTTCACCCGTGAAGAGAAAGAACTGGTCGCCCTGGATCATTTGCTGCGAGAACGTGCTCGTGTGCTCGGCCCAGGCGGCCAAGGCATCGGTCGGCATCGTGGGGTCAGCGCTGCCGCCCAGGGCGGTAATTGGGCAGTCGAGGCGATGCTCCGGGCGATACGTATACGTTTCCAGCATGGTGAAATCCGCTCGCAGGCCGGGAAGGATGCGGGCCACAAGGTCGGGCCTGCGCCGCACGGCGTCGGGAACCGCCGCCAGACCGCCCGCCAAACCATCCAGAAACTCGTCGTCGGACAACCTGTGAATCGGGGGCCTTGATCTTGGCAAGTGGGGTGCGGCGCAGCCTGCCACGATCAATCGAACCGGAGCCGGCAGGCCGGTTCGCCGAAGTCGTCGTACAAGCTCAAAGGCAACCAGTGCCCCGAGTTCATGGCCGAACAAAGCGAACGGCACATCGAGCCAGGGTTTGATCTGGTCAGCCGTTGTCTGTTCCAAGGCGTCGAAACGTGCATAAGGACAGTCGTCGAGTCGCTCCTCACGGCCGGGAGATTGGACCGCACAGACCTCCACCTTGTCGGACAAACCACAAGGCCAGTTGCGAAACAGCGAGGCACCGCCGCCGGCGTGAGCGAAGCAAAACAACCGCAGTCTTGGCGAAACCACCGGCCGAGGGCGGAGAATCCAGGGGCTGGGCTTGTGAGCAGCGATCTGGATCCTCTTTTGAGACATGCCGTCTCCATCGCGGTGCACTGAGCGTTCAAGAGTGCGGCGGGGCAATCGCTCCCTCTGCTCACTTGGACGGGGCGAACAGTTGGAACTCCCATATCGTCGGGCCCTCCGTTGCCTCGGTGATGTTCAGGCGAACCCGATCGGCGGTCACCGGAGCGAAAGTGATCAGCTTGTCGGCTCCGATGGTGCTCCCGCGGGCGAAGGTACGCCACTCCTGCCCGTCGCGATACTGCAATTCGAACGCCCTCACCCGGTCAAATGCTTCGCTGATCACGGCCCGGCCGATGGTGGTAGGCTCGCCGAGATCAACTTCCAGCCATGCCTGCTTTGTTCCGGCATCGGTGGCCCAACGGGTACTGTCATCATCGTCGAAGGCCTTCTCAGGACCGTGGAGCCAGCTCTTCTGGAACACGTTCGAAGCAGTCGATTTCTTGTGCGCCGCAAGGGAGCCGAGCCTTGTGGCCAGAGGGGCTATTTCCGCGGCCGGGCCGTCAAGATCGATCGCGATGATCGTATCAACCTCCTGACGTTCCGAGGCGGGCATGGTAATGACCAGGCCCTCGCTGCTTTGCTTGACCTCGGCCGCACCGCCGGTAAGGACGGCTGCGCCGAGCACCTTTTTCCCGATCGGCGGCAACGCAAGAGACTGACCGTCGGCCGGCCATTCGAACACGTGGACATAGATCCTGTTGTCCTTATGCGTGCTGGCGCCCCAGATCCCGGGCTTGAACGGGCCGCCGCGCGTACCATAAATGCTCTCCCCGTATTTGCTCAGCCATTGGCCCATTTCCCTCAGCCGCTCGACCTGCCTGGGTTCGATTTCCCCGGTGGGCATCGGCCCGACGTTGAATAACAGGTTGCCGTCGCCGCCGGCACATCGCACCAGCGTCCGGATACAATCCTTCAACGACTTCATCTCGTCCTCGGGCTTCCATGCCCACTGCCGGCAAATGGTGATGCAGCTTTCCCACAGGCGGTTGTTCTGGAACTTGCCGATCTGCTGTTCGGGGGTGTCATGATCGGCGGCCAGGCCGGCGCGGTTGTTGATGATGATGTCCGGTTGCAGCCGGAAGATGTCCTCGAACATCTCCGTGGATTTCCAGTCCTTTGAGGTTCCCCCGAGCCCGTCGAACCACATGATCGCGATTCTGCCGTAATTGCTCAGCAACTCGCGGATCTGACCGTGCATGTACTCGACGTACCGGCCGTGGTTCTCGGTGCGGTAGTCGGGATGGTGCCAGTCGGGCGGCGAATAGTAGAAGCCGATGGGCATGCCGGCCTCGTGGCAGGCGGCGGTCAGCTCCGCCACCACATCGCGTTTGAAGGGCGAGTGGGTGATCTTGTAATCAGTCAGTTTGCTGTCGAACTCGCAAAAGCCGTCGTGATGCTTCGTGGTGAAGACCATGTACTTCATTCCGGCGTCCCGCGCAATCTGCACCCACTGCCGGGCGTCGAACCTCGTCGGGTTGAATTCCTTGTACAGGTTGTCGTAAACCTCGACCGGTATTTCGCCCCTGCCCTCGCCGTGCCCGCGACGCTGCCCCCCCCGCGACCAGCCGATCTCCGTGCCTTTGAGGCTGACCGGCCCCCAGTGGATGAACATCCCGAAGCGGGCTTCCCGCCACCACTTGGTGCGCCGGGCCCGGTCCTCGGCCAGGTCGGCGATGCGGATATTGCGGAAGGAAACCTCGCTGCGGTGATTCTGGAGGCCGATGGCTCCTTCGCGGGATCGTTGTAAGATCTCAGGGTCCGACTTGCCCGTGGCGTCGACGACTTTCTCGCCGTTGAGCCACACCACGATGTGGTCGGCCTCCGCCATGATCCGCATCCGGTTCCATTCGCCGACCGGCTTGGTGGCATCCTTGTCGGCCGCGACGATCTTGTAGATCGAACCGCAGTACTGGGCGGGCTTGAGGTTCTTGTGCTTCTCGGCCGTGTTGTCCAGGATCTGAATTTCAAATGAGACCGCCGAGGGATGACCCTCCCGCGGCGTGCGCAGAAAGACGCCGCTGTTGCCGCCCGGACTCAGCTTGTACTCGAGTTCGATGATGAAGTCCGTATAGTTGCGGACGGTGCCGAGCCAGCCGCCCCATTTCTCAGCCCCGTGGCAATGCAACACGCCGTCTTTGACCGACCACGAATCCGGCGGGCCGTTCCGGATCTCCCAGCCGGAGATCGCGTCGCCGGCGATTTGATCCTTGAATTCCACCCCCCACACCGCCCCGGACCCGACAAACAGGACGCCGGCAGTCAAAACAGACCATTTACGAGACATGGAATCCTCCGATCTGTACTGTAAGTAGGTCCCACTGAACTCCGGCCAATCTAGCCGTGTGCGGGTCGCCCCGCAACGAGGCAAGGCGGTTGTACCTTTGCCCATCCCGCTCGGGATCGTTAGACTCAGATCGCTTCTTTCCCGGCGCAGCGACGTTGCCGGGAATCATAAGGGCAGTGAGAGCTGGGTTATATGAAAAAGACCATCCATCTGCTTTGCAACGCGCATCTCGATCCGGTCTGGTTGTGGGAATGGGAAGAGGGAGCGGCCGCTACAATCTCAACTTTTCGGACGGCCGCCGACCTCTGCGAAGAATTCGAGGGGTTTGTCTTCAATCACAATGAAGCGGTCCTTTATCAGTGGGTCGAGGAATACGAGCCTTCTCTGTTCGAGCGGATTCGCAGACTTGTTCGAGAAGGCAGGTGGCACATCATGGGCGGCTGGTATCTTCAGCCCGACTGTAACATGCCCAGCGGGGAATCCTTCGTACGGCAGATCCTGACAGGGAAGCGATATTTCAAGGAGAAGTTCGGCGTCGACGTGACCACGGCCATCAACCTGGATCCGTTCGGCCACACCTGGGGTCTGCCGCAGATCCTGGCCAAGAGCGGCTACGATTCCTACCTGTTCTGCCGACCGTTCCAGAACGATTGCCCGTTGCCCGACAGCCATTTCGTCTGGGTCGGTTGCGACGGCTCCGAGGTGATGGCCTGTCGTGTCGACGGCTGGTACAGCTCGCAGCTCGGCAAGGCCCACCTCAAGATCATGGAGCGGATGAACAACCACCCCGACAGGCCTTTCAGCCTGTTGCTGTGGGGCGTGGGAAATCATGGCGGAGGGCCTTCTCGTGAAGACCTCAAGGAAATCACGAACCTGATCCGTAACACGAAAGAATTCAACATCCTCCACTCCAATACCGCGGCCTTCTTCGCCGAGATGAAGGCCCAATACGACCTGCTTCCACGCCACAAGCGAGACCTCAACCCCTGGGGCGTGGGCTGCTATACCACGCAGGTGCGCATCAAACAGAAGCACCGCGAGCTCGAGAACCAGCTCTACCTGGTTGAGAAAATGGCCACCACCGCCGCCTGCCAGGGTTTGATGGAGTATCCGCGGGAGGAGCTGCACCGGGCGATGCGAGACCTGTTGATCTGCGAGTTTCACGACATCCTGCCGGGGTCGTCCATCGAACCGGTGGAGAACGCGTCGCTTCGGCTTTTCGACCACGCCCTCGAGGAGCTGTCCCGCGTCAAGGCACGGACGTTCTTTGCCCTGGCCTCCGGGCAGCCCAGGGCCAGGGGCGGGCAAATCCCGATCCTGGTCTACAACCCTCACCCGTTCAAGGTCAGGACCGTTGTCGAATGCGAGTTCCAGTTGGCCGACGCGAACTGGGCCGGCACATGGACTCTGCTGGGCGTCCGCCGCGGCGGCCAGGCGATCCCTTCGCAGATCGAAAAAGAAGCGAGCAACCTGAATCTCGACTGGCGCAAGAGAGTGGCTTTCCTGGCGGAACTCGATCCGAGTCAGATGAACCGCTTCGATTGCAGGATCGAAAAGGTTGTACAGGCCAAGCCGGTTCCGAAGCTCAAGGTGCGCGGCGGTCGGGTGGCCTTCTGGTCCGAGGATATCGAGGTCGTCATCAATGCGAAGACGGGCTTTGTGGATTGCCTCAAGGTCCATGGCATCGACTACCTGGAGAAGAATGCTTTCGAGCCGCTGGTGATGGCGGATAATGAAGATCCCTGGGGCATGCTCAACCGCGCCTACCGCAAGGTGGCGGGGCGGTTTAAGCTCATGTCGGCAAAGAAAAGCGCTCAATTCTCCGGCGTGCGATGCGACGAACTGCCTCCGGTCCGCGTGATCGAGGACGGCCCCGTGCGAAGCGTCGTCGAGGTCATGCTGTCGTATAACGACTCCTTCATCTGCCAGCGTTACAAGCTGCCCAAGCAGGGCACGGAAATCGAGATTGAACTCCGCGTTCACTGGAACGAGAAAGATCGCATGCTCAAGCTCTCGATTCCGGTGCGCGGAACGGGCTTTGAGTTCCTCGGGCAGACCGCCTTCGGTATCAACCCTTTGCCGATGCATGGTAATGAGGCGGTGGCGCAGAAGTGGGTCGCCGTCGCGTCTCGCCGGGCGCGGACGGCGATAACCTGCATTAACGAGGGTTCCTATGGCGCCGACTTCTCCAAAAACGGCCTCCGCCTGACGCTGCTGCGTTCGCCGGCGTACGCCGGGCACCCGTTTTTCGACCGGCCGATCGTCGAGCAGGACCGCTACACGCCTCGCATCGATCAGGGCGAGCGGATTTTCAGGTTCTGGTTGAACGCCGGGTCGCTGGACGAGCGGCTCTCGGCCGTCGATCGCGAGGCCCTCGTCCACAACGAGAAGCCGTACGCATTGTCCTTCTTCCCCTCTGGGGAAGGGCCCAGGCCCAAGGCCGGTGCGGTGCTCAGTGACCACGTTGTTCAGATGAGTTGCCTCAAGCTGGCTGAGGATAACGATGACCTGATCGTCCGGCTTTTCGAGCCGACCGGTCACGCTCGTTCGACCACGCTTTCTTTGCCGTGCATCGGCTTCAAGACCAGGGTCAACCTCGGCCCGTTTGAGGTCAAGACCCTGCGGGTCAACCCCAAAACCCGGGCGGTGCGACAGACCGACCTGATCGAACGGCCGATGGGAAAGTGAGCAACCCGCCGGCGCCGACGATCCGTTCTCTTTATCGGAACACCGGATCATTGCCGTTCGCGCAGGCGGCACACTGATCGGCGGATTCGTCCCATCAGGCTGCCCGTGCATCGACGCTGATATACCGCGCGGGGTTGCACGTCAAAAACAACCGCCCGCGGAACCCACTGTGCGCCCCCGCCCAAGGTGTCACGCATTTGCCGCCAAGGCCGTCGGCCAGGCTGTTCTTGCCGGATCACCGGGAACAGGAGATCATCATCTTCATCTGCCGCGATGCGGCCGGTTGGTGTTGAGAGGACAAGGGCAATGGGCCAGGATCAAGCGAAAACAGAGTCTTGCGCCGCCGGCGACGTGGCAGCCCAGACTTCGAGCAACATGCAGTCCGACAGCAAGGCCGCACCCCCCGGTGACCTGACCGACGTGGACCTTTACTGCCTGCATTGCGGATACAACCTCCGCGGCTTGTCCGGCGACCCACGCCGATGCCCGGAGTGCGGACTGTTCAGCCCCCTCAGCCCCTCGGCGAATATGATTGCCCGCGAACTGGGGCGGATGGAAACATGGCCGACCGCATGTGTCGCGGCCGCAACTCTTCTGGTCGGAAGCCAGGCATGCATAGTTGTTGCTCTGGTGAATTCACGCATGCCTCTCGGACTCTGCATCGGTTGTTGGCTGCCATTGCTTGTCCTGTTACCGCTCTGGTTCACCGGCATGGAGCAGTTTCGTTCTGACTGCCTGTACAAGCGCGGTTGGAAGAGTGTCTTTGTTCAATACCACATCTACGGCATGGCCCTCTCGATCTTGTTGGCTTCGGCTGCTGCGGCAAGCATCTGGGTTTTCCACAGGCTTGTCCGCCAGGAGCGTTCGTTCATTGGAGCAATCGGCTTGGTAGCGCTCGCAGGAATAGGACTGTCAGTGTTTCTATTGGCCCGACGAGCCCGACAGCAGTGTAACGCGAAGAGACATGTGCTACAGCGGGAGGTTGCCACAACGCGGGCCAAAGTGCAGCTCTATGAGCGGCTGTCACGACGGCGTTCATAGAAAGCTGCGGCCGGTTGGTGTTGAGAGGACAAGGGCAATGGGCCAGGATCAAGCGAAAACAGAGTCTTGCGCCGCCGGCGACGTGGCAGCCCAGACTTCGAGCAACATGCAGTCCGACAGCAAGGCCGCACCCCCCGGTGACCTGACCGACGTGGACCTTTACTGCCTGCATTGCGGATACAACCTCCGCGGCTTGTCCGGCGACCCACGCCGATGCCCGGAGTGCGGACTGTTCAGCCCCCTCAGCGCGATGACACTGCCGGCTGAGGCGATCACCGATCAGTTGCGCCGTATGGAGACCTGGCCGACGCTGTGCATCGCCTTCGTTCTTCTGTTGATGTTCAGCCTGACACTGGCCGCGTTTGCCCTGGCTGTCGGCGGCCCGACCAAAGAAGTGTGCGTGGCCCTGGCCCTGCCCGTCTTGATTCTGGTGCCGTTGTGGCTGCACGGCGTCAGCCGGTTCAGTTCGGCCTGCATGGACAAGCCGGGCTGGTGGAGCGTACTGATCGAGTATCATCTCTATGGGCTGGGCCTGTGCCTGATGCTGGTCGTGTCGTCCGGGCTGCCTTTGTTCCATTGGCTCGACAGGCGAAGCTGGAATACTTCCTTGCCGGCGGATGCGGCTTTCCTGACGATACTCATAGGAGGTCTGACGGGTGTGGTGATTCTGGCACCTCGTGCCCGGCGTCGCTGCAAGAAAAGAATGGATGCCCTGCAGCGGGAGGTTGCCGTCAAACTGGCCGGCGAGTATCTGCAGCGCGTATTATCCAGGAGGCCATTCTGAGGGGCGACGGTGTCCCTGCCGCCGGCCAAGCCATGATCGAATTGTCGGCCGGCCGCCGTTTGATGATGCCGAACGCCGAGCGTCACAGCGCCGCCCGCATTGAGCAATGGACACGGGGCTGCAATGATACGACCCGCCACTCAGGGGCCAAATCGGCGGGAAACGCGGAGCGAATCTCTTTCCTGCGACCTGGTCCGCGAGTTGGAGCGTCATGAAAGCGCTGATCCTGGTCGATATTCAGAATGACTTCCTGCCGGGTGGTCCGCTCGCGGTCCCGATGGGCGACCAGGTGGTTCCGGTTGCCAATCGGCTCATGTCGCAATACGACGTGGTCGTTGCCACGCAGGACTGGCATCCGGCGAATCACTGTTCGTTCGCCAGTCAGCACGACGGTCACAAGCCCGGCGATGTCATCGAGCTGGGCAGCGTGACTCAGATCCTCTGGCCGGACCACTGCATTCAGGGCACGAGAGGAGCCGACTTCGCCCCGGGCCTCGATATGGCCGGCGTCCATTGGATCTGCCACAAGGGCACCGATCCTGGCATCGACAGCTACAGCGGTTTCTTCGACAACGGCCGTCTCAAGCAGACCGGGTTGAGCGATTACCTTCGCAAGCGAGGCGTGCGGGAAGTGCACATCATCGGCCTGGCGACGGATTACTGCGTGAAATTCACCGCCCTCGACGCCCGCGAACTCGGCTTCGAAACCCACCTGATCCTGGAAGGCGTCCGCGGTGTGGAACTCCATCCGGGCGACTGCACGAAGGCCATCGAGGAAATGCGAGCAGCCGGGGTACGAGTGGTGACGGCCGCTGCGGCGTAGACGCCGCCTCCGACAGTTGACACCCGCCTCATTGTCCAATATCTAGATGGCCCGTGGAGAGCAGACTGCTGTTGACCTGCCAATTGAGGAGTCCCGAAGATGAAGTGCTGTCGCTTGGCGTGCATCGTTGTCTTGTCGCTGTCGACCCTTGCGCCGGCGCAAGTTCAGTTCCTCGGCAGGGTCCTGCACCCGCGCTTCCCCGAAGCGGCCGACAAGCTGCCGACCAATAATGGCGTTCCCGAGGACTACTTCGCGCCGGACCGGCCGGGCGACCCCGCGGAAATCATGCCCCTGTGTAACGTCCGCTGTTTTGCCAGCGTTGACGGGCCGGGCATTGAGACGATGGCCGCCCGCACGTGGGAGCTGGCCCCCAGCGGCTGGTATCGCATGACCGGCAGCGCCGGACGGACTACGATGCTGTTCACCGGGCCGTCGGTTTTCATGCAGCCGACCGTGTTCACTAATATCTTTACCAAACCCGGCGAAACCATTGATCGTAAGGTCGTGCCGAACTTTGATTACGCGGTGCTCTTCATGGGAGCCTGGGACGACAAGCCCGCCACCGATTACTACCAGACGTTCACCGCCACGGGTACGAGTGTTACGCAGGTCGGGTTTCGCCTGGCGAGCGACGGTGTCGACGGCGAGGGCCCCGGATCGCAGACGCTGCTGGTTTCCGTCCATCGGCAGGGGCCCGGCACCCCCGACACCTGGCAACAAATCGGACCGGCCGTCCCCGTGCCCAACGTCGACTGCGGAGGCCCGAAAAACTACGATTGGCTCGCAGGGTGGAACTCCGGGGAGGTGCCGACCGAGCCGGGCCGGGTCTACGCGGTTCACCTGAAGGCCGAAAAGGATGGCAATACCTTTCAGGCTTTCTGGCGACCCAACGAAAAAAAGATCAACGATTGTTATCGGCTTGGCCCCAGGGGACAGACCGGCTGGGTCGGGCACAACCTGTGCATGGTGATCGCAACCGACAACAGCGGACTGGTGATCCCCTACAACAAGCGGGTTCAGAAGGAGTATGTCGATTTTGCGGGTTTTGCCAGAAAATGGAGCCAGAGCTATGTCGCCCAGGGCCGTAGCCTGGCCGGGGCGCTGCTGTACATGGCCAACAGCGGCGTTCAGCCGAGCGTTGCCCGTCAGCGAGCGGTGGTCCGCCTGCGCCAAGACGGGCCGGATGGCCCCGTCGTCGGCGTCGAGAAGGTTGCCATCGGAAACGGTATCCACACCGGCGACGCGTCGTGGGGCGTCTATGGCCTGGCGTATTCGCCTGGCGAAGTCCCTCTTGAGCCGGGCAAGACGTATGCCATCGAGTTCGAGTCAATCGAGAATTACGAGTCGCTTCACGGTTATGTGAATATCAAGGGCATGGTCAGCGACGACAAGCCGGGTTTCAACCCGTACAAGAAGGTTGCTCCCGACAACTACGAGAACGGCACCGCCTACAAGAACGGTAAGGACGACGCCGGCTTCGATCTGGACATGCAGATCATCGAATACCGGCGCGAAGTCACGGATTGGCATAAAGCCGTCGATCCGCAGAACCTGTTGGTCAACGGCGACATGGAAGCCGGCCAACTGGACGAAAAAGATCCCGGCAACGGCAGGATTGAAGGATGGCGGACGTTCTCCGCCGACCCCGGGACAATTCATCATTTCCTCGCTGACCCGCCCGAAAACAAGAGCCGAATTCTGCGGGTGACCGCCGGCAAGGAGGCCAAGGCCGTCGACGGAGGATACGTGCAGAAGGTGACCGGGCTGAAGCGACTGGATACCTACCGACTGTCGGGCAAGGTTCGCAGTTCCTGGTCGGTGGACGTCGAGCACTACTCTCAGGTCGGTTACGACCCGACCGGCCAGGACAGCGACCCCAAGGCCCCGACCATCGTCTGGACGCCGCTGCCGGGGATGCACAGTATTTGGGTCGAATACCACAGCGAGCCGATCCGCCCGGCCGGCGATTCGATCAGCGTCTGGCTGCGCGGATGGGCCAGGTCGACCGGCGGAACGCCGTTCAAAGCCGATTTTGATGAGTTCTCGCTGCGTCGGGTAAAGACGCAACTTACCCCCTGATGGACGCATGTCTTCGTCGGCCATCGCCCTGAGCGCGTTTTGCCGCAACTTACGCCCTGTTGCTTGATGCAAGTCCTTGGTGGCCCTGGCGTTGAGTGCGGTCTTGGATTTCACTTGCCTGGCTACAGGGTTCGGGGATCGGGGTCTCAGAGACGCACGCCGAGCAGATCGAGTATCTTCTGCTGCTCGTCGTCCGCGTCGGTCCTGGGAGTGACTTCGGCATGGTTGGGGGGTATCGGGGTCAAGGGGGGTATCGGGGGGGTATCGGGGTCAACTCTTGACTCTTGACATATTGTGCTATGGGGGTATCGGGGTCAACGCTTGACTCTTGACATATTGTGCTATATGGAACTATAATAGGTGTATGCACCGCTCGGCCCGGAATCCTTTCCGGGCCGCATCCCCTGCGGAATCCTTTCCGCATTCAGCAGGTAGGGCAGGTCCGCCGGGTGCCATGCCCACGGCCTTGCGTGGGCATGCGCCTCCAAACGAATCCTGAAGCAGGTAGGGCAGGTCACAGCCCCGCCAAGTCGCCCCGACGAAGCAGGGCGCCGACCTGCCGCCACC
>ERZ795051.1435-NODE-1435-length-30242-cov-21.832577_pt1 | contig 30242 bp, 28 predicted proteins | sample MGYA00375135_ERZ795051 | MGnify/ENA primary metagenome ERZ795051 (study PRJEB30180, sample SAMN05720222) | activated sludge metagenome | isolation source: Anaerobic digester | place: Japan | collected 2015-05-26 ... | reverse complement strand
AACCCACATGTATTGCATACACAAACACGAATGAATATAATATTCAGACATGTGGATTCCATCAGACCTTTAAAAAATAAATTATATTCTGATGAAAACGGACAATCACAGTCTGATGGATCGATGAGAGGAATAACGGGAAAAGGGATGAGTCGTGTTTGACACAGGTATCAAAAAAAACCAACCTGAAAGCAACCCATATTTTGTGTTTTTTAACCCAAATAATTGGAGTTGACCATATGTAGCAAACAATTTTTTCCATTAAAATGTATTTTTTACAAACCGAAAAATACATGCATTTAACTGTAAAATAAATTCTTATGTATGTTTATTTTAGCGGATTTCTGCATGTTGATGGTTTGACTTGTTAGCTCTTTTCCATCTGAATTAACTAATATTTGTCTGTGCGTCGATTTGAAATTTTCATGTATCTTTGCAGAAGCATTGGTTTCAATCAACCATATCCGGTCAATTGATGAAAAGGGAAAGCCGTGTCAATCGGCTGCAGTCCCGCTGCTGTAAGCTCTTGTAGTTTTTTTGAACAATACTGTTGCCACTGTTCAGGGGTTGTCGAAAAAAATAATATATCATTTTTTCGATTTCCCATTACGGGAAGGCGTTCAAAAAAAAGAGCAAGCCAGAAGACCTGCCATGCTTTTATTCAGTTAAAAAGCTTTCGAGGAAAGAGCTTTAACCATCTACACATTTTTATTTATGTTGATTCTCTTTTTTTAATGAGGCTGTTTTTGTAAATGATTACAAACCGGTTATGCACAAAAATTTTTTCTTTTATCTGATAGAAATTTTTTTTCTGTTTTTTTTTATTCCTGTAAGAGCAGAGATATTATTTCAGGATATGGGTATGGATACGGCAAAAACATATTCCATTCCCGAAATAGTAGTAGTTGAAAAATTTCAAAACAGCGAAATTCGTTCAACTATGCCATTGCAGATTCTTTCGGCAAAAAAATTAGAAAATCTGAATGTATTGCAACTTTCTGATGCCATAAAATATTTTGCGGGTGTCAACGTAAAAGATTATGGAGGTATTGGCGGTTTGAAAACTGTCTCAGTTCGAAGTCTGGGTGCTGAACATACAGCAGTGAGTTATGATGGGATAATGCTAACCGATTATCAGACGGGGCAAATTGATCTTGGGCGTTTTTCGCTTGACAATGTGGATATGGTCTCATTAAATAATGGACAAAGCGACAACATTTTTCTTCCCGCTCGTTCTTTTGCTTCGTCTTCCGTGTTAAATATTCGCACCTTACAACCACGATTTGAAGAGGAAAAATCGATACACGGAAAAATTACCTGTAAAGTAGGTTCTTTTGGTCTTATTAATCCTTCTCTTTTTATACGACAGCAAATGAGCAGAAAAATTTCTGCCGTTTTTAGTGGTGAATGGCTTACTGCTGAGGGTGAGTATCCTTATCTGCTGATTTATGGTACGCAGACAGGGGACAGTTCTTCAATAGAAACAAGAAAAAATACCGATGTTGAAACCTTGCGATTGGAAGGAACAATTTTTGCCAATTTTTTTCATCGTGGTTCAGGCTATCTGAAAACCTATTTTTATGAATCAGAAAGAGGCTTGCCGGGGGCAGTTATTTATTACATGAACGAAAATACCAACCATCAGCGAAGCAAAGATCAAACTTTTTTTACTCAGGCACATTATGAAAGTAGCTTTTCTTCCTTGTTATCTTTTCAAGCCAACACCAAATATCAAAATGGTTATTTGCATTATGTCGATCCAAATTATAACAATTCGGGAGGAAAAATAGACAATACATATTCACAACAGGAATTTTACTTTTCTGCTTCGTTCCTTTACAAGGCTTTCGAAAATTTATCTTTTTCAGCATCAACAGATTATTCGTTGAATACGCTGAATGCCAACTTGCCGGAATTTGCCTTTCCGAAAAGAAACACCGTATTGATGGTTTTAAACGCCAAATATGTATCCAATCAATTTTTGGCTACTGCTGGTGGTTTACAAACATTTGTGAATGAAAAAGTTAAGTTTGGATCATCTCCCAACGACAAAAAGCATTTTTCACCTTTTTTCAGTTTGTCTGTTAAACCTTTTGAACAGTATGACTTCAGGATACGCAGTTTTTATAAAAATGTTTTCAGAATGCCAACTTTCAACGATCTTTATTATTCATACGTGGGCAACAGAAATTTGGAGCCCGAAAATGCGCAACAATTCAATGCCGGCATTACTTGGTCTTTTTCATCGGAAAGTATTTCATTGCTTTCAGTAACATTAGATGCCTTTCACAATGCCATTAGAGATAAAATTGTTGCATTTCCTAACAAGGATATTTTTAACTGGACGATGAAAAATTGTGGTAAAGTCTCTATCAATGGGTTGGATGTGGCAATGGAAAGCGGAATTTCGATAACAAGGAATATTGGACTGATATTTGGAGGATCGTATACTTACCAGCAAGCACTGGATGTTACTGATCCTAACGCCGAAGATTACCTGCATCAAATTCCGTATACGCCAAGAATTTCCGGTTCCGGAAAAGCTGCTTTGGAAATGCCTTGGGTTAATCTTTCTTATTCATTTATCTGGTCAGGGCATCGGTATACCTTGTTTCAAAATTATGCTTCCAACCGTTTGCCGGGTTATGCCGATCATAATTTGTCGCTTTCACGGAGTTTTAAAAAATCATCTTATTCCTGCTTCTTCAAGCTGGAAATAAACAATTTTCTCGACAAAAATTATGAAATTGTTCGAGGTTTTCCCATGCCGGGACGTTCTTTCAGATCTATTGTTGCGATAGAATTTTAGTTAACCTGCAAAGAAGATTTTTTTAAAGCAGTAAAACAGGTAAAAAAACGCATAAAAAACCCAAAGCAAAACCGGCTATGGTTTGCATTGGAGTGTGAGCCTTGAGAGCAACACGTGAAATTGCAGAAAGCGCTGCCAAAAGCAGTATAAGAATAAAAAGCCAAAGAGGATTTATGGAATATCGGTAACAAATTCCGAATATTCCTCCGGCCAAACCTCCCAAACTTGCCAGATGAGCACTGATTTTCCACTTGACATTGATAAAAGTAATAAGAAGAATGGATATGGAAGACCCAATGCCCAATCCGCCAATAAACATTGGCAAGTGCATGGTACGTACCAGGAAAAGTGTCCAGAACACATAAGCCAAAAAGGAAAACAGATAAGGTAGGGTTCTTTCTTCGCGATTGGAAATAAACAAATCGCTCACTTCCTTCCTAAAGTACATTATAACAACAGGTATAGACGGCAACAAAGCGGTGAACAAAAATGTTCCTCCAACAGCAATGGCTTTCCACTGCATCGGAAGGTTTGCAAAAACGGGAATTTGTATCAGCAGCAATATGCCATAAGTTGGCAACAATATAGGCTGTAAAATAATCGAAATAATTTTATAGAGGATTTTCATAAATGTTATATTTTTTTAAAAACGACAAATCTTTAAATTCATATTTCTTTTCTTAATCGAGCCACCGGAATATTTAGTTGCTCACGATATTTAGCAACCGTACGCCGGGCTATTAAGTAGCCCTTTTGTTTTAATACTTCAGCCAGCATTTCATCATTTAATGGATGTCGTTTATCTTCGTTATCAACGCATTCCTGAAGAATTTTTTTTATTTCTCGAGTCGAAATTTCTTCTCCGGCATCGTTGGTCATGGCTTCAGAAAAGAAATATTTCAGAGGAAAAACTCCAAATTCTGTTTGCACATATTTATTGTTGCTTACTCTGGAAATAGTAGAAATGTCATAGCCGGTTCTGTCGGCTATATTTTTAAGTATCATTGGTTTTAGATAAATTTCATCTCCTTCGATGAAAAAATCTTTTTGAAATTCGACAATGGCAGTCATGGTAGTCAATAATGTCTGCTGCCTCTGTTTTATGGCATCAATAAACCAACGTGCAGAATCGATTTTTTGTTTGACAAACAGAATAGCTTCTTTCATCTGAGGTGTCTGATTTTCCTTGTTGGAAGTATAATCCTGAAACATTTCGGAATAAGCAGCATTGACTCGCAAATAGGGAATATTGCTGTTGTTTAAATGTACGGTTAGTTCACCATCGTTATTTTCCACAATAAAGTCAGGTACAATAATCGACATGTTTTTTTCCAAGATGTTTCCGCTCCATGCATTGCCGGGTTTCGGATTCAGACGAATAATTTCGTTTATGGCATTCTTTAGTGTATTACCGTCAATTTCGAGGCCGTTTATAATTTTATCGTAATGCTTTTTTGAAAATTCTTCAAAATAGTCTTGAATTATGCGTTTTGGTATTTCAATTTCCTTCTCGTTTCTTTTCTTTTCCAACTGAAGTAACAGACATTCCTGTAAAGAGGAAGCTCCTACGCCCGGAGGATCAAACTGTTGAATAATTTTAACGATTTTTTCTATTTCCTTTACATTAGTGTCCATATTGGCCTGAAAGGCTACATCATCTGCCAATGCTTCAGGTGTTCTACGCAAATAACCTTCTTCATCAATATTGCCTATGACAAACTCTGCCAAAGCCCTGTCCCTTTCCGAAAGCGGAACAAGATTCAACTGTTCCATTAAGAAATCATGAAAAGTGGACCCGGCGGAGAAAGGAATTTCTTCGTATTTGTCGTCTTTTGAAGTGTTGTTTGCCTTTAACTTGTAATCGGGTATGTCATCATCCGACATATATTCTTCAAAATCAATTTCATCGTTGCTTTCTCCCTCGTCATTTCCTGTTTCTTCGTAATCTTCACCAAAGTCATCCAATTCCTTTTTTTCTTCTTCGGGTTCTAAGCCTATTTCCAAAACTGGATTTTCTTCCAATTCCTGACGAATACGTTCTTCAAGTTCCAAAGTAGGAATCTCAAGCATTTTTATTACTTGAATTTGTGCCGGTGAAAGTTTTTGTTGAAGTTTTTGTTGTAATTGTTGTTTAAGCATTGAAATAATGATTGAGTTTATGCAAAGATAAATGTTTTTTGTAAATTTAGTTTTTATGGAGTGTTTTTTGTCTTTGTAATTTTTGCTAAATATTTCGAAAAGTTTTTCTGATACGATATATAAAAAATACGAATTTTTTTACCAATTCGATGTTTTTTTGTTGTTTTGTATAAAACAATTGTTAATCTTTTACTGTTTCCTATTCAAAAAGCAAACTAAGATATAATTATTTGTGTTATGTTGCAAATTTTTCAACCATTTCGCATAAAGGATATAACTTTAAAAAATCGTCTGGGCATGTCACCCATGTGCCAATTTTCTGCGCAAGATGGATTGGCAAACGATTGGCATCTGGTTCATTATGGAACGAGAGGTGTAGGAGGAATAGCTTTAATAATTTTTGAAGCAACGGGAGTTAGTCCTGTTGGCCGTATTTCGCCCGAAGATTTGGGATTGTGGAAAGATGAACAAATCGAACCATTGAAGAAAATAGTTGATTTTATTCATCAACAGGATTCAAAAGCAGGGATTCAAATTGCCCATGCCGGAAGAAAAGGCTCTCGTTCTTCTCCTTTCAAAGGTGAAAAACAGCTCACCAATGAAGAGGGCGGCTGGCAAACGATTGCTCCTTCTGCTATTCCTTTTCGTCCTGAAGAAATTCCTCCACATGAATTGACCAAGTCTGAAATAAAAAAGGTAGTTAATCAGTTCAAAGATGCAGCACTGAGGGCGTTTCAAGCTGGATTCGATGTTCTTGAAATTCATGCTGCACATGGGTACCTTATTCATGAATTTCTTTCGCCAATCAGTAATTTTAGGAAAGATGAATACGGCGGTTCTTTTAAAGGACGCATACGTTTGTTACAGGAAATTGTTTCCGCCGTTCAAACCGTTTGGCCTGAAAGATTGCCCCTTTTTGTGAGGCTTTCAGCTACCGATTGGACTGATCAAGGATGGCGTTTGGAAGATACGGTTGAGTTGGCTAAAATTCTTTATCAGGAAGGAGTGGACTTAATTGATTGTTCGTCGGGCGGAATTTTACCAAATGTGCATATTCCCTTAGCTCCTTGTTATCAGGTCCCATTTTCGGAACAAATCCGTAAAACAGGCATTCTTACGGCAGCAGTTGGATTAATTACCAAGCCTGAAGAAATACAAGATATTCTACGAACCGAAAAAGCCCATATAGTGCTTTTGGGAAGAGAATTACTGCGAAATCCCTATTTTGCTCTTCATTGTGCTCGGCATGTAAAAGAAAACTCAAAATGGCCACAACAATATTTAAGAGCAAAATTGGAATAAAATTTATAATTTGCATGCAAAAACACGAGAGAAAAGAGATTTTGAAATCAATCTATTATTATGAAACCCCCATGTATTGCGTACACAACTACGAATGAATATAATATTCATACAGGTGGGTTTCATCAGACCTTTAAAAAATAAATTATATTCTGATGAAAGTTAATTTTTGTACTTTATTTGTGCTGTTTAATATCTTGTTTTACTCTTGCAGCCCCAAAACGTGGCAGGTAGTGGAAGCAACATCAGTAAAAATACCTATCGACAGTACTACTGAAAAGTTTGCCGACAAAGAATATGAGGCTGCTCTTCAACCGGTGAAAGAGAGAATTGATGCTGAAATGGCTGTTGTAATTGGCTATTCAGCAGAAAATATGAGAAGTTTTGCACCAGAAAGTCCACTTTCAAATTTTTGTGCCGATGTGTTTCGTCGTGCAGCTTCGGATTTTTTACATCAAGAGGTAGATGTGTCTGTGGTAAATCTTGGCGGATTACGAACTGAAATTCCTGCCGGTAATATTACCATTCGCAATATCTACGAATTAATGCCTTTTGAAAATGAGTTGGTAATTCTTTGGGTCAGAGGAGATAAGTTAATTCAACTTTTCCAATTTTTTGCTTCTGTCGGAGGAGAGGGAGTTTCCGGTATCTCGATGAAAATAAAAAACGGCAAAGCCACCCAAATTCTGGTCGGTACTAATCCGATTGATCCGGAAAAAATTTATACCATAGCTACCAGTGATTATCTCGCAGAAGGGAACGACCAAATGACGGCTTTATCAGAATATGAAAAAATTTCAGGTACCGGATTAAAACTTCGAAATGTCCTTATCGATTTCATTCGGAATGAAACTTTGAAGGGACATGTTATACAATCCAAAATTGATGGCAGAATAAGTATGGAAAACTAAAAACTATTTTTTATGAAAACTATCCAAAATACTGCGATTCTTGTTTTTTTGTTGGCGTTCAACAGTATTCTTTATGGAGGAGAAAGAATAAAGTTGACCATTCTCCACACAAACGACACCCACAGTCAGATAGAGCCGACGGAAAAATCAAATCTTCCTGTTTCCGATAAAGGCGGTTATGCTCGTCGAATGGGAATAATTGAACAAATCCGGCAACAAAATAAAAATGTGTTGTTGTTCGATGCCGGCGATTTTTGGCAGGGAACGCCTTATTTTAATTTTTACAATGGCAGAATAGAGGTGGATGGGATGAACAAAATGAAATACGATGCTGTAACTTTGGGGAATCACGAATTCGACAATGGGTTGGACACTATGGCAACGGTGTTGAAAAACGCTCAATTTCCCATATTAACTTCCAATTATCAGATGGACAGCACTGCAATGGCAACTTTGGTAAAACCTTACCTCATTATTCGCAAAGCTGGTTTGAAAATCGGAGTAATGGCTTTGAATGTCAATCCAAAAGGTCTGATTTTCACGAATAACTACAAGAAAATGAATTACATCGATCCTGTGGAAACGGCTATCAATATCTCCAACTTTTTAAAAAGAAGCGAAAAGTGCGATTTGATTATTTGCCTGTCGCATTTGGGTGCCGACACGCTGAAGCAAACCCTGACCGACTACGATATAATACGCAAAACCAGGTATATTGATGTGATGATTGGAGGTCATTCTCATCAAATTATTACTCAAACCAACTTAAAAAATGCAGCCGGTAAACCTGTTGTATTGGCACAGATGGGGAAAAGCGGACTTTATCTGGGAAGAATAGATTTGGAACTCGAGAAAAAATGACGTAAAAATTTATTTGTTCGATGTCAGCGGATGCGTTTGCATCATTACGAAAGACCCGACAAACATGGGAATTACAAAATTAATGACCCATATAAAAGTACTTGCCAGAATAATTTGAACCGTTTGACCTGAGAAGGCGCCGATAACCAAAACCGAATAGGAGCTTCGGATGGCAGCTTCTGAAAAAGCCATAGAAGGAGTAAAAGTTACAAACAAGTAAGTAGTGGGAATAGCTATTGCCGCAGCCAAACCGTTGATTTCTACGCCAAAAAATCGCAACATCAGATAAAACTGAAAAGAGAAAACCAAATATCTTAAAAAAGAAAGTAGCAGAATTTTTAATAAATCGGCAAGAGAATAATCGGCCAGACAAGCAATAAAATTTATCCATTTTGCTGACAACTTTTTTTGTTTTATTCGCCCAACCAATGGGGGCAGAGAAAAATAAATTCCACTCAATAACAACAAAATTCCGCAAACTATCAGAAAATATCCGAAAAAATTATTCTCTCCTGCAAATTCAGAGTTTTTATTACTCAAAAAAAATAAAATGGCCGCCGGAATACCGCAAATAGCCATTATGATGTTTTGCGTAATACTGTTAACAAAACTTAATGTTATTCCTGCTTTCCTGTTTTCGGGCTGCAGGTAGGCAATTCTGCCGGCCAGTTCTCCCACACGATTCGGGGTGAAGAAGGCAGTAAGAAATCCCGCCATAACACTCTGAAAAGCCAAAGCCATATTTATTTTTTCCGAATTTCTCACTAACCGTTGCCATTTTACCGATTCCAATAGCCAATTGGCAGGCAACAACAAAATTACACCCCACAAATACCAAGTTTTCCAAAATGATATTTCTTTGAATTGAGAAAGCAATCGCCCGTAATGTTGAAAGCAAATCAGCCGGTAACCCAAAAAAAGGAATGCTGCCGTCAGGCAACTCCACTTGAAAATGTTCCACAACTTCGATTTGTCGGTTGTCATTTTAGTGGTTACAGCCATGTTTTTCATAGGTTGAAACAAGAAAATGTTGTTTTAATGATTCGACTCTTTGTTCAAAGACAGAGAAGCGGTTTTGAAAGTGAATTTCTTCTGCGCAAAATAGCTGAAAAGTGTTGTTATAATTGTGATAAGCATTTTAGAAGGAGTAGGATAAAAATGGGCAATTTCGACAAAAAACTTCAAACCGGCATAATTCAAGCCCAGATTTATAATGACGACCAACAAATACCGGCGAAGCTGAACATGACCTCGCAGATAGGAAGCAGAAAAAGTTACGTATTTTTGCAAAAGGAAACCCGTCATGAACGAAACAGGAAATGTCAGAGCAAGTGCCGCAATATGCGAACTCATGGTTATAAAACCCAAGTGAAGCATTTGATGGCGAAGTACGAAATTGTAAACTACAAAATACAATACCCAGTCGAAAACCATGTTTGCAGCTCCGGATACTCCATAGCGAAAAAACTGTAAAGGCATGAATTTACGGAAAGGCGGGTAAAAAAAATCGATTAATTTTGTAATCGAGCTTCCTGTGTTTCGAAAAAATTTTCTCATTAACAACAATTAAATGTTCAATTCGGGCAATTTTTTTTTATAAATAAAATTATCAAACAATTTTTGATTAATTTTGTGGCGAAAAAATTTCTACAAAGATACGAATTAATTTAAATTCCATTTTTTAGTTTTTCTCATTTTTATTTATTCAGTTAAATACTCATATGTCTGACGATTATCACAGTAATGACTTTAGTAAGACCAAAAAAATACTTGGGTCAACATTTCCTGAAAAGCATGGATGTTGCCCGTCGTATAGCCGGCAGTTTACCCGTCGGCAGTCCTGCTTCAGTATTGGAAATAGGGCCGGGCATGGGTATGCTTACTCAGTTTTTGCTTCAGCAGCCACAAATTGATCTTAAAGTTGTAGAAATTGACCACGAATCGGTTGTTTACCTGCAGCAACACTTCCCCCAGCTTCAAATTTTAGAAAAAGATTTTCTTCAACTTGACTTAAATCAGATTTTTTCTCATCCTTTCAGCATAATAGGAAATTTTCCCTACAATATTTCCAGTCAGATTTTCTTTAAAGTTCTCGATAACAAAGATTTAATTCCTTCTGTTGTGGGAATGCTTCAGAAAGAAGTGGCCGAACGGCTGGCTTCTCCACCCGGCAATAAGGCTTACGGAATACTAAGTGTTTTGCTGCAGGCAAATTACGATATCAACTATCTTTTCACTGTTGACGAAACTGTTTTTTACCCTCCACCTAAAGTCAAATCGGCTGTCATCAGCCTCAAGCGCAAAGAAAATCCCGAAGTGGACTATGACGAACAACTATTCAGGCGAGTTGTGAAAACGGCTTTCAATCAAAGAAGAAAAACGTTGCGTAATTCATTGAAATCAATCATTCCCAGCCATCCGATGTATGCAGAACCTCTTTTCGATTTGCGGCCTGAACAGTTGGATGTTAAAACATTTGTTGAGTTGACCAATAAAATTGGTTCGGCTTTGAAAGAAAAACAATAATTCGTTTATCCGGTGACAAAATAGCCACCACTGCTGCTTCGAAACAGCAGAAAAAAAAGAAAGGAGCAAAATTATGTCGGAATTAAGAATTTTTTACCACGAAAATGATGGGAAACTGAAAATTTCCAAAAGTATCGATACGCTCAAAAAGATCAACCTTAAAGATATTATTTGGATTGACATGAATGATGTTTCCGAAAATATAGAATCAGAACTCGAGCAATTTCTTAAAATTTACATTCAGGAAGATGAAGAAATTGAAGAAATTGAGATGAGTTCCCGCTACATTCAGACCGATGACAGCATTGTGGCGAATTCCAATTTTTTGCAGGACAATTATGTTATGCAGCCGGTTTCGTTTATCATAAAAAACGGAATTTTGGTTTCGGTTCGCAATACCGAGCTGAAATCCTTTAACGAAACCGTAAAAAAAATCTTTGTCAATACCAGTAATTTTCCTTCAGGCTATCATGTGATGGTTTCTCTCTTTGAAACGCGAGTAGAATACGATGCCGACATGATAGAAGATGTTACCGACCAAATCACCAATTTAAGTAAGAATTTGAATACGGAATCCGATCTCGATCAAGACATTTTACTGCAAATAAAGGAATTACAGGAAAAGGTAATGATTATCAGACAAAATATTGTGGATAAGCAGCGTGTGGTTTCCAACATGCTGAAATGCAATTTCTTTCCCGAAGATTTGATACCGCGTCTTAACATCATTCTAAAAGACATTAATTCTTTGTTTGAATATACCCGTTTTGATTTCGATCGACTGGATTATTTGCAGGATACTTTTCTCGGGTTAGTAAATTTACAGCAAAACAACATTATTAAAATCTTCACGGTGGTTTCCGTTATATTCCTTCCACCTACGCTTATTGCAAGCATGTATGGCATGAACTTTAAATACATGCCCGAGCTCGATTGGAAATTTGGGTATCCTTTTTCCATTTTATTGATGATTTCCTTCACGGTAGGAGTCTTGGTATTTTTCAAAAGGAAAAAATGGCTGTAAACGGCAAGATGATAAAATTTTTTGTCGAAAATATAATTATTGAGTCTCCTCCGAAAAGTTTCTCAGGAAAAGAGTTTTAAAAAATGGATAAAAAGTGAGAAACGACAAAAAATCGAACATTTCTCTTCAAAAAATCTTATTTCTCCCTTCTTAAGAAAATAATAAGGTTTTAAGTAGGGGTTCATTATTTATTTGCGGGTACAGGTAAATTGACTGTAGCCAAAACAAAAAACCTATCCGTAACCGACAGAAAATTTTAATGTGCCTCGAGCCAGTTGTTGCCAACGCCACAATCTACAATTAACGGAACATTGAGAGGAAAAGCATGTTCCATTTCGTAAACAACAAGTTTGCGCACCGTTTCCAATTCGTTTACAGGAACGGTAAAATTCAATTCGTCGTGCACCTGCAAAATCATTTTTGCCTGCAAATTTTCTTTTTCCAATTTTCGCTGAATGTTGACCATCGCAATTTTTATAATATCGGCTGCCGAGCCCTGAATCGGTGCATTAACCGCATTTCGTTCGGCAAAACCTCTCACCACGCTGTTTTGTGAATTGATATCGGGCAAAAAGCGTTTTCTTCCGAGCAGCGTCTCCACATAACCGTTTTCTTTGGCTTTTTTGATGGCACTTTCGATGTAAGTTTTTATCTGCGGATAGGCTAGAAAATACTCATCAATCAGAGTTTTGGCTTCTGTGCGTGAAATGCCGAGCCGTTCCGCCAGACCAAAAGCCGAAATTCCGTAAATAATTCCGAAATTGGCTGTTTTGGCATGACGACGCATTTCGGGAGTTACTTTTTCCAGCGGAACTTTGTAAATTTTGGCTGCTGTAGCGGCATGTATATCCAAACCGTTTCTGAAAGCCTCTATCATATTTTGGTCGTTGCTCAAATGAGCCATCACACGAAGTTCAATCTGCGAATAGTCGGCACTGAGAAACAAGCTGTTTTCCTCCGGGATAAAGGCTTTTCTGATTTCTTTTCCCAATTCGTCGCGAATGGGAATATTTTGCAAATTGGGATTGCTCGAACTCAATCGACCGGTGGCGGTGTTGGTTTGGTTGTAAGATGTATGTATTTTCCCCGTTTTCGGATGAATCAGTTGAGGAAGCGCATCAATGTAGGTGCTCAACAATTTTTTCAATCCTCTGTATTCCAATATTTTATCCACAATCGGATGTTTGTGCCGAAGTTTTTCCAGCACATCTTCCGAAGTAGAATACTGTCCGGTCTTTGTTTTCTTGGCTTTGTCATCCAAATGTAACCGATCAAACAATACTTCTCCCACCTGTACCGGCGAATTGATATTGAACTCACCGCCCGCCATTTCATAAATTTCCTTTTCGAGTTTCAACATATTTTCCGTTAGAATTTCCGAACTTTGACGCAAAGCTTCACTGTCGATGCGTACACCTGTTTTTTCCATTATTACCAACACTTTCATGAGCGGCATTTCGATTTCATAAAAAAGTTTTTCGAGCTCGTTGGCCGCCAATTCCTTTTCCAATATCTGTTTCAGGCGAAACGTAACATCGGCATCTTCTGCAGCATATTCCGTAAGTTTGGAAATTTCCACGTTTCTAATATCCAACTGATTTTTCCCTTTTGCTCCTACCAGATCTTCGTAATGAATGGTATGGTAGTGGAGATAAATTTCGGCCAGATAATCCATGCCATGCCTCAATTCGGGTTGCAATAGATAATGGGCAATCATGGTATCGAAAAGTTTTCCCTTTACATCAATGCCATAGTTGGAGAGCATCAGAAGGTCAAACTTCATGTTGTGACCAATTTTTTCGATTTGTTCACTCAGAAAAAACGCTTTGAATTCGTTCAGAATTTTTGTTGCTTCTTCCCTGTTGTCGGGTAACGTTACAAAATAGGCTTCTCCTTCTCTGAAACAGAACGAAAGGCCAACCAAATCGGCCGAAAAAACGTCAAGTCCGGTAGTTTCGGTATCGAAACAAACCGATTTTTGTAGAAAAAGTTGCGAAACAAGGTAGGAACGCTTCACTTTATCGTCGATCAACTGATAGCGATGCGGGATATTTTGCAAAGCCAGAAATCCGTTGGAAGCAACTGGTGAAATTTCTTCAATATTTTCTTCAGGTTTCGACAGTATTTTTTCCTTTTCGGGTTGAGTTCTTTCAGGTCTATTGGTTTCTCCGAAAAGATTCATTTGCTCGGCCTTGGAAGATTTTTTATTTCCTGAAGGGGTTTGAAGTAGCGGATAATCGGGCGGAAAAGAAGAAAACGTATTGCCAAATTTGTTGTTCAATAAGGTACGAAATTCCAATTCCTGAAACAGAGCACGCAATTTTTCGCTGTCGGCAGGTCCAACTTTGAGTGCCTCCTCATCCAAAGCGACCGGCACATCGGTTTTAATGGTAGCCAGAAATCGGGAAAAATTAATCAAGTCTTTGTTTTCTTCAATTTTCGTTTTAAGCGAGCCCTTCAATTTGTCGGTGTTTTGTAGCAAATTGTCAATGCTGCCAAATTCCTGAAGCAATTTCACGGCCGTTTTCTCGCCTATGCCCGGGCAACCGGGAATATTGTCCGAACTGTCGCCCATCAATCCCAATAAATCAATCACCTGCTGTTGATTTTCGAGTTGGTATTTTTCCTTAATCTGATCCGGACCCAGTACTTCAAAGCCACCGTTGTGATGGGGACGAAACATAAAAATATGGTCGGAAACCAATTGTCCCAAATCCTTGTCGGAAGTCAGCAAATAAACTTCAAATCCTTTCTTTTCGGCTTGCTTGGCAAGTGTTCCAATCACGTCATCCGCTTCGTAACCGGTAACTTCTATGACAGGAATGTTATAAGCAGCAACCAGCTCTTTTATGATGGGTAACGCTTTCCGTATATCTTCGGGCGTTTTTTCACGTTGTGCCTTGTACTGTTCGTAAGCTTCGTGCCGAAAAGTTTTTCCTTCGGGATCGAAAACAACGGCCAAATGTGTAGGCTGTTCGTTTTTTAAAACTTCTTCCAGCGTATTTACAAAACCAAAAATAGCAGAAGTGTTCAGTCCTTTAGAATTGATGCGCGGGCTGCGAATAAATGCGTAATAGGAACGATAGATAAGTCCGTGTGCATCGATTAAAAAAAGTTTTTTCATAGGTTTTTGAATTTTACACCCAAAAAAGTGAGTTGTAGTCAATTAGAAAAAATGAAAAATTCTTTATTGCAATTTCTCTAACTGAAAATTAAAAAATGCAAAGAAGAAAGATTTTCCAAACAAATGGAGAAAAAAATCGTTTTTTTATTTGAGTGTAAAAGTAATTAAAAAAAAGGCATAATTGGATAGCTTATGACCAACGAACGTTTAAATTTGATTACTTTTGCAGATTATTTCATTTACTTCTGTTCTTATGAACCTGATAGAAAAGATTAGAAAGCCCATAGAGAAAGAAATTGAACAGTTTGAAAAATCGATGACAGAGGAATTACAAACCGAAAATCCACTGTTAAAGAATATCAGCAATTATCTTCAGTTGGGAAAAGGCAAGCAACTTCGGCCTATCTTGGTGATATTGTCGGCAAAGTTGTGCGGCGAAGTTACCGAAAGTACCATTTACGGAGCAATTTCATTAGAATTGATACATACAGCCAGCTTAATTCACGACGATGTGGTGGACAATACTTTCCAGCGAAGAGGTCAACCATCCATCAACGCGCAGTGGAACAACAAAGTAGCTATACTTGTTGGCGATCATATACTTTCAAAATCATTGAGTTCTGGAATAAAAGCCGATAATATAAAAATTCTGGAAACAATTGCCAACGTAGGAATGAATCTCACAGACGGAGAACTGCTACAATTGGACAAAGTTCAACATGCGAAAATCTCCGAGATGGATTATTTTGAAATCATACAAAAAAAAACCGCCCTGCTTTTTTCTTCGTGTGCTCTTATCGGAGGCCTTTCGGTAAAAGCCGACAAAAATACTTTGAAGCATTTATATCACTTTGGTGAATATGCAGGAATATGTTTCCAGATGAAAGACGACCTTCTCGACTATTCGGAAAACAATGAGATTGGCAAACCAACCCGAAACGACATAAAAGACGGTAAAATTACACTACCACTCATTTACGCATTAAAAAACGCCACTAACCACCAAAAGCACGAAATTGAGCAATGGATTGAAAACAGTGATTTTTCCGACTTGCATATCGAAAAAATTGTACAATTTGTTCAGGAAAACGGCGGCTTGGAGTACACCTTGCAAAAGATGGAAGAATATAAAAACAAAGCCATTGAAGAACTCAACGGCTTTGCTGAAGGTGAACTGAAACAGTCCATGATTCTCTTTGCGGAATTTATGTCGAACCGCGATTATTAAAGCATTAGAAATATTTGATTTCTTTTCCTTCTATCGAACTGAGCAGATGATTGGCCAATCGGCTGGCACCAAAACGGAACAACCGATTGTTGAGCCATTCTTCGCCCAAAATGTGTTTCACAAGCGTATAATGTTTCACGGCTTCTTCTGTGGTAGAAATTCCACCTGCCGGTTTGTATCCAATTTTTTGGCCTGTTTTTTCATACCATTCCTTTATGGCATGGGAAATAATATACGTTGCTTCGAGGGTGGCGGAAACCTGAATTTTTCCGGTAGAAGTTTTAACGAAATCGGCTCCCGCCGACATCGCCAGAATAGCAGCTTTCTTGATATTCACACTATTTTTCAAAGCGCCGGTTTCAAGAATAACTTTCAAATGTGCATTGCGGCAGGCAGCCTTGATTTCCGACAGTTCTTCGTAAACTTCGCCGTAATTGCCTTCCAGAAATTTCCCAACGGAAATAACCACATCTACTTCCGATGCTCCTTCATTGACCACCATAGAAGTTTCGGCAATTTTAACTTCAATAAAAGTTTGAGAAGAAGGAAATCCGGCTGCTACGGAAGCAATCCCGACATTTTCTTCGGTCAGATGCGACTTTACGGCCGGAATCAGGGCCGGATAAACACAAATGGCAGCCACATTGGACAAATGAGGAAAAGTCCCTCTGAAATGATTGACTTTTTCAACCATTGAAACGATTTCTCCTTCGGTATCGGTACTATTGAGCGAAGTTAAATCAATCAAATTCAAACATTTGGCATACACATCCTTTGATGCATTTTCGGCAAAATGTTCTGCAAGAATATTGTCTATATCTATTTTTATGGCTTCGTCGTCAACTGATTCGCACTGGTAAAGTTCTAACAACTCTTCATATCTGTCTTTCATAATGTTGTGAATTTAAAAAATGATTAATACAGCTTTTTATTTTGTATGTGGCGTTGTGCATCGCGAAGGGTTTTCTTTTCGATATTTTTGCTGAAAGCATCTGTCAAATCAACGCCTGTTTGATTGGCCAAGCAAAGCAAAACCCAGAGAACATCAGCCATTTCGTCAGCTAAATCATACTTTTCATCTTCTGCCTTGTACGACTGTTCGCCATAAGTTCGTGCCATCACTCGCGCCAATTCTCCCACTTCCTCCGTAAGAATGGCCATGTTGGTCAATTCACCAAAATAACGTACCCCGTAAGTCTTGATCCAATTATCAACTATTTGCTGAGCTTCCTGCAGAGTCATGACAACAGAAATTATTCGTTAAGTCGTGCAATAATGGTTTCGTTGCCGGTAGTTTTTTCTCCCACCTGAACAAAAATTTCACTGTCCAACGGCAGAAACAAATCTACCCGAGATCCAAACTTGATAAACCCCAGATGCTCATTTACATGACATTCTTTTCCCGGATGAGCATAGGTTACAATGCGCTGTGCCAAAGCGCCGGCAATTTGTCTGACCAGAATTTGCGTTTTTCCGGGTGTTTCTATCACAACAGTAGAACGCTCATTTTCTCTGCTCGACTTGGGCAAATAAGCGGCCAAATGCCGTCCGTTATGGTGTTCGGTTTTTACAACCGTTCCCGAAACAGGATACCAGTTGGCATGAACATTAAATATCGACATGAAAATGGAAACCTGAATACGTTCGTCGCCAAAATATTCGGGTTCCAAAGTTTTCTCAACCACTACAACTGTTCCATCGGCCGGTGCAATGACAAAACTCGGATCATCAATTTCCACAATTCTTTTCGGATTGCGGAAGAAAAAAACAAAAAAACAGAGAATAATTGCAGAAAGAACTGTATTGATGGCCATTGCCGGACCAGGAAATTCCATGTAAATAATCAAATTGACAGCAAACAGCAATAGCAACAATCCTGTCAAAATAAACCAACCTTCTTTATGTATTCTGATACTTTTTTTCATCTGTTTAAAAATGATTTATGAGATTTCTCTGGTCAATTGAAAATAGTACAACAAAAAAAATTTCTCTTTTTGTTTAAAAATACAATTTTAGAAAACTGCCTGAAAGTAACCCTGTCGGGATATTTTGAACGAAGAGAACTCAGTTTGCAAATTTACTTAAAATACTTTGTTGCTACAAGGTACGATATAAACTTTCAATAATATGCCGAAAATGATTAAATTTGTACTGATTTTTCACAAAAAACCAATTTTATTTACCGACAAACCGCTCATTCTTATTTTAAAATTTTTATGAATCTTTCACCACTTACTGCCATATCGCCTGTTGATGGGCGTTATCGTTCAAAAACAGAAAAATATGCCGAATATTTTTCTGAATTTGCTTTAATTCGTTTTCGTGTGATGGTTGAAGTAGAATATTTTATTTCACTTTGCGAAATTCCTTTAAAAGAACTTCAATCGGTCCCGAAAGATTGTTTCGATAAGCTGAGGGCAGTTTATATTCATTTTCAGGAATCGGATGCCGAAAAAATCAAGGAAATCGAACAAACTACCAATCATGATGTCAAGGCTGTGGAATATTTTTTGAAACAGCAATTTGACCTGCTTGGTTTGAGCGATTACAAGGAATTTATTCATTTCGGATTGACCTCTCAGGATATAAACAACACTGCAGTTCCCGTTTCGATAAAGAAAGCGCTGGAAGATGTTTACTACCCCGAAATGGAAAATCTATTGAAAAAAATGCGCGAGTTGGCCGAAGAATGGAAAGATATTCCCATGCTGGCCAGAACTCACGGTCAGCCAGCTTCTCCCACGCGATTGGGAAAAGAAATAATGGTTTTTGTCTATCGGCTCGATAAACAGCTTTCTCTGCTTCGTGCGGTTCCTATTTCCGGAAAATTTGGAGGCGCCACCGGCAATTTCAATGCACATTCGGTAGCGTATCCTTCCATTGAATGGAAAAATTTTGCCGATAAATTTCTTGCCGAAAAACTTGGCATACAACGTGAAGAATGGACTACCCAAATTTCGAATTACGATCATCTGGCAGCTTTGTTGGATAGCCTGAAACGAATCGATACCATTTTAATCGACTTTTGTCGGGATGTATGGACTTATGTTTCGATGGAATATTTCAAGCAGAAAATAAAACCAGGAGAAGTGGGTTCGTCTGCCATGCCACACAAAGTGAATCCTATCGATTTCGAAAATGCAGAAGGAAATTTGGGCATGGCCAATGCCGTACTCGATTTCCTATCGGCCAAACTTCCTATTTCTCGTTTGCAGAGAGATTTGACCGACAGCACTGTGATTAGAAATATTGGTTTACCTTTTTCTTATATTCTGATAGCCACGCAAAGTTTGATGAAAGGGTTGAATAAACTGGTTTTGAACGAATCGGCCATTCGACGCGACCTTGAAAACAACTGGGCAGTTGTAGCCGAAGCAATTCAAACTATTCTTCGACGTGAAGGTTATCCCGCTCCCTACGAAACCTTAAAAGCTTTGACCCGCACCAACGAAGTCATTACAGAGCAAACTATCCATGACTTTATCGATTCGTTGCAAGTCAGTGAAGAAGTGAAAAACGAATTAAGAAAAATTTCCCCTTTCTCTTATACGGGAATCTGATTATTGTATTGTTTTACAAAAAGATATATTAAATTCAATGTTTAAATTTTTTGAACTGCTCAAGCGTTTCATTCCTCCTTACAAAAAATATGTTTTCCTCAATCTGTTGTTCAATTTATTGTCGACAGTTTTCAGTCTTTTCTCTTTTGCTGCCATTATTCCTGTTTTGCAGATTCTCTTTGGTTTGCAGCAGTCGAATCTGAGTTATCAGGCATGGACTTGGGGCGATGGATGGAATCAAATTATTTCAGCGCTGAAAAACAATATTTTTTACTATCTTGAACAAATGATGACTACTGCCGGTCCTTCGATGACTTTGCTTTATCTGGGCCTTTTTCTGATTGTCATGACAGTTTTCAAAACCGGCACTTCCTATCTGTCGTCGTATTACATTATTCCCATACGTACAGGTGTGTTGCGCGATTTGAGAAATCAACTTTATAAAAAAATTCTCAGCCTTCCCATCGGATTTTTTACCGAAGAACGCAAGGGCGACATAATGTCGCGCATGACCAGCGATGTTACCGAAATTGAAACCTCCATCATCAGTTCTTTGGAAATGATTTTCAAAAATCCCATCATTATTCTGATATACTTGACCGTAATGTTTGCCATGAGCTGGAAACTGACATTTTTTGTATTGATACTTTTGCCTCTCAGCGGTTGGTTGATCGGGATGATCGGCAAATCGTTGAAACAGCGCTCTACATTGGGTCAGCAGCAAACCGGCGAATTGCTTTCGCAAATAGAAGAAACTTTAAGCGGACTGAGAGTGATTAAAGCTTTCAATGCCGAAAAAAAACTGGAAAAAAGATTTGCAGCTTTAAACGAAAAACTTCGCCGTACACTCAATCGAATCAACCGGCGCTACACGTTGGCACATCCACTCAGTGAGCTGCTCGGAACCGTAGTTATTGCCATTTTACTTTGGTTTGGAGGTGTACTGATTTTGGAAAACCACAGTTCCATCAATGCTGCCGAATTTATTTACTATTTGGTAATTTTTTACAGTATCATAAACCCGGCAAAGGATTTGTCTAAAGCAGGTTACAGCGTTCAAAAAGGTTTGGCTTCGCTTGAACGCGTCGATAAAATTCTGAAAGCCGAAAATACACTTCCCGAGCCTACCGAATCGAAAAAAATTAATTCTTTTAACGATCGCATCGAATTCAAAAACGTTAACTTTCGCTATCAAAGCGATTGGGTGTTGCAAGACATCAATCTGACCATACCGAAAGGAAAAACCGTTGCTTTGGTTGGCCAGTCCGGTGCAGGAAAATCTACTTTGGTCGATCTGTTGCCTCGTTTTTACGATGTAACGGAAGGAGAAATTCTGATCGACGGCATCAATATCAAAGATCTGAACACAAAAGACATCCGCTCATTGATGGGAAATGTAAATCAGGAAGCCATCCTGTTTAACGATACTTTTTTCAACAACATTGCTTTTGGCGTTGAAAATGTCACATTGGAACAAGTGATGGAAGCTGCAAAAATAGCCAACGCTCACGATTTCATTATGGCTTCCGAAAATGGTTACCAGACAACTATCGGCGACCGTGGCAGCAAGCTTTCGGGGGGTCAGCGCCAACGCATCAGCATTGCACGCGCTATTCTAAAAAACCCTCCAATTCTGATTTTGGACGAGGCAACTTCTGCTCTCGACACCGAATCGGAAAAAATGGTGCAGGAAGCGATAGAAAAACTAATGATGAACCGAACAACACTGGTCATTGCACATCGCTTGTCCACCATTAAACGGGCTGACGAAATTTGTGTGATGTCCGAAGGAAAAATTGTGGAACGCGGAAAACATGATGAGTTGATTGCTTTAAACGGCTATTACAAAAGGTTGTATGATATGCAATCTTTCTGAAAAGAATTGAGAAATTAATTCAAAAACTGATTGTTGAGGTGAGCAAAAAAACTTTTTGAAGAAAGGAACAATTTTTGCAGGAAAAATTAGATTTTGTTCTCTAATTCATTTTTTCTGAATGAGGTTTACAGCGAATAATTTTTTATATGAAACATGGGTGATTTACTTTAAACCTCTTTCCCGGAATTCGATTGACACGGCAATTTTAAAAATTTTTTGAGCAAATTTTAGCTGCAATTAATTAACAACCAATATAAAAGATATACAATGTCGAAAATTTATGATTTTACATTATCTTATAGCTTATTCAGAAGTTATGTGATGTTTGCCTTCAAAAAATTTTTCAGCCGATACATTGTTATGGGAAAAGAAAATATTCCTGAAACCGGGCCGGTGATTTTTGCGCCCAATCATTTAAACGCACTTATGGATGCGCTGGCCGTTATTTCGGTAGTTCCTCATAAAATGCCGGTAGTCTTTTTGGCACGTTCCGATTATTTCAATAATAAACTGATTGCCAGATTTCTGCATTTTTGTAAAATTTTACCGGCATTCCGCATGCGCGAAGGTTTAGAAAACGTCGACAAAAACAATGAAATTTTTGAGGCTTGCGTTGATGTTCTGAATCATAATCAGGCCATTGGCATCATGCCGGAGGGAAATCAGGGAAGTAAACGAAAATTGCGTCCGCTGGCAAAAGGAATTTTCCGAATTGCCTTCATGGCACAACAAAAATATGGCAATCAACCCGGAGTTAAAATCGTTCCCGTTGGTTTGGATTGGGGAAATATCGACAAGTACGGTGAACACATTATAATAAATGTTGGCAAACCGATAGAAGTTTGCGAATACATGAATGAATATGAAGAAAACCAGCCTGCTGCCATTAATCAACTTCGCGACAGGCTGCGCGACGGTTTGAGTGAAGTTACTTTGGATATTGCCACCGAAAAGAACTACGAATGCTTTGAAACGGCCACCATAGCAGCAAGTGCAGCAATGGTTGAAAAGATGAAACTTCCCAATACAGAAAAATATCGTTTTCTTGCCCGCCAAAAAACAGCTCGCCAATTGCTTGAAATGGAAAAGAACAAACCGGAGACTATCGACAAATTGAATGTAATTTGCAAGGAATACAGGGAAAACTTGCGCAAGTTGAACGTACCATCCTGGTTGCTGGATAAAAATTTGAAAGTTTCTTCTCTTTTACTCGAAAGTTTATTGCTCGTAATCACTTTCCCATTTTTTCTCATTGGTCTCGTTTTGAATGCATTGCCATTTTTTTCTCCCGACATTATCATGAAGGCTTTTCATATCAATTTTCCCGGTGGAAAAGGCTCCTTGCGTTTTGGATTAGGCATGGTAACCTTTCCTCTGTTTTACATTTTGCAATCGGTATTGTTCTACAAAAAGGTGAAGGATTCACTTTGGGCAGTGGCTGTATTTTTACCCTTGCAATATTATCTGGGAAAATGTGCTTTTCTATGGCATAAAAAATTCAGAAAACTTAAAGTTAAATTTCGTTACCATAAATTGCAAGTAAAAAATTCGCTGATACTGCAACGTACCAAATTGCTGCATGAGGAAATTCTTCAATTGGTGCAATCCTGAAAAAGAGCAGCGAAATTCTACCATTTTAACTTTTTTGATTTTGAAAAAAACGGAAGAAAAATCATTTTCTCCCGTTTTTGTCTTTTCATATATAAAAAATTTTTAATCAAGATTCAGACTGACTCTCTTAAAATCGATTATAGTTGCATGATGAGCTTTCAGATATTCTCCGATTGTAATTTTACTGTCTTTAACGGATGTTTGTTCCAATAAAACCGATTCCTGAAAAAATTTGTTGAGTCTGCCTTCAGCAATTTTGTCGATAATATTTTCAGGTTTGCCTTCTTCACGAGCTTTTTCGCGCCCTATTTCGAGTTCTGTTTCAATGATATGAGCCGGAACCGAAGCACGGTCGATAGCTATTGGATTCATTGCTGCTATTTGCATGGCAATGTCGCGTGCAACCTGATGATCTACATTTTCTTCTTTGAAGGCAACAATAGTTGCCAGCTTATTTCCTTGATGAATATAAGCGGCTGTTGTACCGCCCTTTACAAAATTATAGTCATCCAATTCAACTTTTTCGCCGGTAATAGCCGATTCGTCCACAACCAAGTCGGCAATGGTACGACCGTTAATAGTAAAAGCTTTTAATTCATCAAGTGTTGCCGGTTTTTTATCCATTGCCACATCCAGTATGGATTGAGTTAAAGCCATAAAGTCAGCATTTTTGGCAACGAAGTCGGTTTCGCATTTCAGAGCAAGTACTGCTGCAAAGCCATCTTTGGCTGCGGCAAGCACACAACCTTCTGATGCTTCTCTTCCGCTGCGCTTGGCTGCGATTGCCTGACCTTTTTTTCTGATAATTTCTATTGCTTTTTCCAGATCGTTGTTTGCTTCTATCAGCGCATTCTTACAATCCATAAGACCTGCACCAGTCATAGTACGAAGTTTTGTAATTTCTTGCAATGTTACTGCCATAATTTTTTGATTTAAATTCTGAAAAATATCTTCAATTTCATGCATACATGAAAAAAAAGATGTTTTAATTGTTTATAAATGTTGTTGTAACTAAAACGAGCTACCAGCTACAAATGAATCATAACCGTAACTCGTTATTATAGATCAAGACTGTAAATAATAATACTTTTGACCGAATTTATTAAATTAAAATTTTTCTCAGTCAAATGTTCTCATTATTTAATTTTCTTCTTCTTTTATAAATTTGTTAACCACGTTGGCTTTAAGAGCCTCATCGTCTTCACGTTGTGTTCTGGGTCGTTTATTTACCCTGGACTTTCTTTCTTTCACTACAGGTGCTTCTGCAGCCTCAGTCTCAACTTTTTCGAGTTTTCGCTCTTCAATTCCTTCCTGAATAGCATCAATTAGAGCATTCAAAATAACTTCAATGGATTTGGTTGCATCATCATTGGCCGGAATAACAAAATCGATATTACTGGGGTCAGAATTAGTATCCACAATCCCAAAAATAGGAATTCCAAGTTTTTCGGCTTCCTTAACCGCAATATGTTCTTTCATTACATCAACCACAAAAATGGCTGCAGGCAAACGTGTTAAATCGGTAATAGAACCAAGATTTTTTTCCAATTTTTCTCTTTCGCGTGTAATTTGCAGTTTTTCTCGTTTCGAAATATTGTCAAATGTACCATCAGTCATCATTTTGTCTATGGTCGACATTTTCTTGATAGCTTTACGTATGGTAGGAAAGTTGGTGAGCATGCCACCCGGCCAGCGTTCCGTTATATAAGGCATTCCTACAGCTTTTGCTTTTTCGGCTACTAAATCCTTTGCTTGCTTTTTGGTAGCTACAAATAGTATTTTTCTTCCCGATTTTGCTATTTGCTTCATTGCTTGAGCAGCTTCATCAATTTTTGCAGCTGTTTTGTGTAAATCGATAATGTGAATACCATTTCGTTCCATGAAAATGTATGGAGCCATTGCAGGATTCCATTTTCTTTTTAAATGGCCAAAATGACAACCAGCTTCTAATAATTCTTCAAAATTTGTTCTTGACATTTTACTTTTTTTAATTTGTTTACTTTCTGTGAAATTCAATTGTTGAGTAGTCTTTATTTTTAAAAGAGTCTCCACAATTTAGATACTAAACCAAATTCAATTCGCTGTTTGTGTGACTTTTTGTTACAAATATCATTTGATAATAAAAAGAGAAACAACAGATTGATATTATCGTTTTGAGAACTGAAATCTTTTGCGTGCTTTGGGACGACCCGGTTTTTTTCTTTCTACAATTCTCGGGTCGCGAGTTAAGAAACCTTCCGATTTCAAAGCAGGTTTATCTTCGGGATTTATTTTTACTAAAGCACGAGCAATGGCTAAACGTAAAGCTTCAGCTTGTCCTTTGAATCCGCCTCCCTTCAAATTAACCTTGATATCATATTTCTCAGTCACATTCAACTTGTCCAAAGGTTGTTTTACAATGTATTGCAAAAGAAGCGATGGGAAATAAACGGACAATTCTCGTTTGTTGATTATGATTTTTCCTGTTCCTTCGTTAACAAAAACACGAGCAACAGCTGCTTTTCTTCTTCCTAAGGCATTTACTATTTCCATACTGATTATTTAAGTGAGTTTAAATCGATTTGCTTTGGCTGTTGAGCCTGCATATTGTGTTCTGCATTGGGGAATACGTAAAGATTTTTTAAAAGTTTTGCTCCCAATCTGTTTTTGGGCAACATACCTTTTATTACCTTACGGATAAGTCTTTCAGGATCTTTTGCCAACATCTGGGCAGGGGTGGTTTCTCTTTGCCCTCCGGGATAACCGGTATGTCGTAAGTAAATACGATCTGTCCATTTGTTGCCTGTCAATTTTATTTTGCTGGCGTTGATAATAATCACATTATCACCACAATCTACATGTGGTGTGAAATTTGGTTTATATTTTCCACGCAGAAGCTTGGCCACTTTTGTTCCCATGCGACCCAATATCTCATCACTTGCATCTATCAAAACCCATTCTTTCTGCACGGTGTTTTTATTGGCAGAAATGGTTTTATAACTTAAAGTATCCACTTTTACTAATGGTTTAAATAAATTAATAAATTCTTTTTACTTAGGTACCTTTTATCTTATTTTTGGAATGGCTAATCAATACAAAATAAAGACAATAAATTATACCAATGAACTTTTTATTTTGGATAATAAACGGACTGCAAAAATACTCTTTTTCTTTCGATTTACAAATAGTTAGAGGTAAAATTTTTTTTAAAATGATTTTTATGTTTTTATTTCAACTCGGGAAATTTTTTCGATATTTGCTTTTGTGTTTTTCGGAGCGTAGAAAAATTTGACTGATAATCGTCTTTAATCAATAATTTTTTAATTTTGTGGATAAATCGAAATCATCATAAAGTTGGTATTAAATTATGCATAAATCGGGTTTTATAAATTTAGTCGGTAATCCCAACGTAGGTAAATCTACGCTGATGAATGCCCTTGTTGGGGAGAAACTTTCTATCATCACCTCAAAATCGCAAACAACCCGTCATCGAATTTTGGGAATAGTCAACGAGGAAAATTATCAAATGATTTTTTCGGACACGCCGGGCATTCTTAAACCAAAATATGCTTTGCAGGAATCCATGTTGCAATTTTCACGTTCTGCTCTCACCGATGCCGATATTCTGATGTATGTTACTGATGTGTATGATGCAGAACCAAAAGATATGGATTTTGTTCAAAAAATTAATTCTGATAATGTTCCTTTATTGGTTTTAATCAACAAGATAGATCTTATTAATCAGGAAAAATTGGAATTGTTGGTTGAAAAATGGCATGGCATTTTTCCTCGAGGTGAAATACTGCCCATTTCTGCACTCGAAAAGTTCAACGTGGATTACCTTATGAAGCGAATCAAAGAACTATTGCCCGAATCTCCTCCTTTTTTTGACAAAGACCAGTTAACCGACAAACCTGTACGTTTTTTTATTAGTGAAATCATTCGCGAAAAAGTGTTGTTGAATTATCAGAAGGAGGTGCCTTATGCCGTTGAAGTGGAGATAGAAGAATTTCATGAAGAGGAAAATCTTGTCAGAATAGGTGCTGTGATTTATGTTGAAAGAGATTCCCAAAAAGGAATCATTATTGGTAAGGGTGGAAAATCGTTGAAAAAGGTTGGTGTACAGGCCAGAAAAGATATAGAAGAATTTCTCGGACAAAAAGTTTTTCTTAGCCTTTATGTAAAAGTCGAAAAAGATTGGAGGAATAAGGAGAAAAAGCTTAAAGACTTTGGTTATTTGCACGATTAATCCTATAATTTTGTTGAGGATTGTTATAAATTTTCTCTTTCGATTTAAAACAAATATTTCTTAAAAGTGTTATTTGAGTATAAAGGTGTAATAAATTGCTTTTATGCTTAAAGATTTACGCAAACAGTACGACCGATCTACTCTGAATGAATCGAATATTTTAAAAAATCCTTTTCAACAGTTTAAGTTGTGGCTGAGCGAAGCCATAAATACTGAGGAATCTGAACCCAATGCAATGGTTCTATCTACTGTTGATGCAGAATGGCAACCTCATGGCAGAATGGTTTTATTGAAAGAATTGACTGACGAAGGATTTGTTTTCTTTACAAACTATAAAGGGAATAAGGGATTGCAAATTCTTCATAATCAAAGAGTTTCTCTGTTGTTTTTCTGGCCGGTTTTGGAGCGTCAGGTACGCATAACAGGCAATGCCGAAAAAATTGCAGAGCAAGCTTCCGACGAATATTTTAAAATGCGTCCTTTATTCAGTCAAATTGGTGCATGGGCATCACCTCAAAGTCGAAAAATTCCGTCAAGAGATTTTCTTGACAAACAATTCGAGTATTATAAGCATAAGTTTGAAACTGAGGTGCCACGACCACCTTTTTGGGGCGTGTTTCTGGTTCGCCCCAAAACTTTTGAATTTTGGCAAGGAAGGCCTGACAGAATGCACGATCGATTGTTCTACACAAAAAACGATCAACAATGGGAAATTTCAAGACTTGCACCTTAAGAACACAGATTTTATGGCATAATTATTGTAAAAAGTTACTGAAAAAAATCTTTCTTTAGAATCAAAAATTTTGCTTTAAAAACTTTCTTCGATTTAAATTTTTATTGTTGCGTGATTTTTTTGATTATTATAAATAATTTTTTAGAAAAAAAGTTCGAAAATTATTTTGATTTTGAAAAAAAATAAATATATTTGCCGATATTTCTATTAAAAATTATTTGCATTAAAGTAATTTTATTAATTTTGCGGTGAATGCCGATGCTTGAATTATAAATTAGAGGCAGGAAATAAATTTTTAAGTTTTATTGAGGTGTGTTTTCAATAAATCCTATTTATCTTTTTTAATCAAAATAATATTCGGAAAATCAATTAACTAAAAAAGTAGAATTATGAAAAAAATCTTATTGAGCGTTATGTTATTGGCAGTTGCTGTAACTTACGCATCTGCTCAAAGCACGGCAGAAACTAAAGCGAAAGCCGATATTGCTCATTGGTCGGCCGGTATTAAGGCTGGAGTGGATTACTATCGGGTTACGCCTTCCAGTACTGTTACAGATTATCTTTTTTTTGAAAATTCTTGGGCGCGTTATGCCAACAATGCAGCATGGACTGCTCCACAAATTTATGTAGAATACACTTTTAATCCACTTTTTGGATTGGGTGCCGATTTCAGTTATCTGACTTATGGCAGAAATACGGGTGCGGGTCATACGCTTGATTTTACCTTGTATGGTTCTACAAACTTAAGTAATTTACTGGCTCCAAAACGTGCTGGCTTTTGGGGTAAAGTAAATATTTATGGAAATCTGGGCGCAGGGTTGGGATTCTACTCTTATTCAGGTGTTGCAGGAGTTACTGATGGTGATAATTTGAAATCTCCACTTGCATTTGCTGCTCTAAATGCCGAATATCGTCTCAGCAAAGTATTGTCGTTGGGAGTGGAAGGTCAGTACCGTTATTATATGAGAGAAAATTTAGGCGGGTTGAGTAACAATTCTTTAGGTAGTGATGCTTTGATCGGTACAATTGGACTGCGTTATAAATTTGGCGGAGCTACAAAATCTCATGTTCGCGACATGTCTTTGGAAGAATATTATCCGGCTCCGGCACCGGTTGTTATCGAAAAAACTGTTCAAGATGGAAAAGTTGACGCCAATACGGAAAATCGTTTGAAAGCTTTGGAAAATGACAATGCCATGATAAAGAACAAATTGCAACAACTTGAAAGCGATTTAAAGGCTTTATCGCAGAAATCAACCGGTACTGTTAATGCAACTTTCCAGAATATTGAATTTGAATTTGGTTCTTCCCAATTAACCAAGCAAGCTTATGATTTGCTGGATCAGATTTATGCTATTTTGAACAGTAATTCTACTGCTTGGACAAAAATTACTGTTTCAGGTCATACTGACAATATTGGACCAAAATCGGTTAATCAACAGTTGTCGATTGCTCGTGCTCAAGCTGTAAAGGATTATCTTGTTAAAAAGGGTATTCCTGCTTCTGCCATTACTGTTGCCGGTTACGGTGAAGATAAACCTATTGCTTCAAATGATACTCCTGCAGGTAGACAGAAAAATCGTCGCGTAGAATTTGAAATTTCAAAGTAAAAATAAATAGTTGATTTAAAATTAAAGGGCGACTCCAAGTTTGAAGTCGCCCTTTTTAAATTGAAAAAAAATTGTGGCAGCTCAAATAATGCCACTTTTTAACAAAATATTTTCCATTGCCTGTTGAAGTTGCAATGCTTCAAAGCGAGCTGCTTCGGCAAAGTTTTCATCCGAAGAGGCATAGATAATTTGACGCGATGAATTTACCAACAAACCACACTGACTGGTCAATCCAAATTTTGCCGTTTCTTCAAGACTTCCTCCCTGCGCCCCAATACCGGGAATTAAAAGAAAATGTTCAGGAACGATTTCTCTTACCGATTTTAGATATTCTGTTTTTGTTGCGCCAACGACATACATTATATTTTCTTCCGTTCCCCAATTTGTAGATGTTTTCAAAACTTTTTCAAACAATCTTTCTCTGGTATTTTCTTCCTTTATCAGTTGAAAGTCGAAAGCTCCTTTATTGGAAGTTAGTGCAAGAATAATGGTCCATTTGCTATTATAGGAAAGAAAAGGTTTAATGGAATCTTCACCCATATACGGAGAAACGGTTATGGCGTCGAAATTCATTTTTTCAAAAAAAGCTTGCGCATACATGGCCGAAGTGTTGCCGATATCGCCACGTTTTGCATCGGCAATCAAAAATTGATCGGGATGATGATTCCTAATGTAAGCAACTGTTTCATTCAGAGCTTTC